>Ga0209395_1000762_pt1 | contig 46657 bp, 42 predicted proteins | sample GOMGulsemesocosm_3_FD_184635 | JGI IMG/M metagenome (GOLD analysis project Ga0209395, IMG submission 184635) | Methane-oxidizing microbial communities from mesocosms in the Gulf of Mexico - GOM9D Gulf of Mexico (SPAdes) (version 2) | ecosystem: Environmental > Aquatic > Marine > Cold seeps... | reverse complement strand
AGGAGAATTTCTATTTACACTATAACTTCCCTCCTTTCTGTACAGGTGAAGCAAGACCAATTCGTGGAACATCTCGTAGAGAAGTTGGACATGGTAACTTAGCGCAACGTGGTTTAAAAGGAATGATACCAGATGATTGCCCTTACACAGTACGTGTAGTGTCAGAAGTATTAGAATCTAACGGTTCATCTTCTATGGCTACTGTTTGTGCAGGAACTATGGCTTTAATGGATGCAGGTGTTAAACTTACAAGACCAGTTTCTGGTATTGCAATGGGATTAATTTCTGATGCTGATTCTGGAAAATTTGCTGTATTATCGGATATTTTAGGAGATGAAGATCACTTAGGAGATATGGATTTTAAAGTTACTGGAACTGAAAAAGGGATCACAGCTTGTCAAATGGATATCAAAGTAAAAGGTTTATCTTATGATGTTTTAGAATCTGCATTATCACAAGCTCGTGATGGTCGTTTACACATCTTAGGTAAATTAACCGATACTATCGCAACAGCTAATTCTGAAGTTAAGGAACATGCACCTACTATGGTTACAAGACGTGTACCGAACGAATTTATTGGTGCTTTAATTGGGCCTGGTGGAAAAGTAATTCAAGAAATGCAAAAAGAAACTGAGACTACTATCGTTATTAACGAAGATCCAGTTACTGAAGAAGGTATTGTTGAAATTTTAGGTGTAGGTAGTGTAGGTATTGAAGCTGTAATGGCAAAAATAGACGCTCTATTATTCAAACCTCAAGTTGGTAGCGCTTACGAAGTAAAAGTTATTAAAATGCTTGACTTTGGTGCAGTAGTAGAATATGTTGAAGCTCCAGGAAATGAAGTGTTATTACACATTTCAGAATTAGCTTGGGCACGTACTGAAAACGTAACTGATGTAGTAAACATGGGTGATGTATTTGACGTGAAGTATTTTGGTAGAGATCCTAAAACTAGAAAAGAAAAAGTTTCTAGAAAAGCTCTATTACCAAGACCTCCAAGAGAAGAGAGAAAACCAATTGAAAAGAAACCAGCTCCTAAAAAAGAAGCTTAACCTATCATAGGTTTTATTTCTTTAAATTTAGGCAACTTTATTTCAAGTAAAATAGTTTAAAAAAGCACCTCATTTTCGAGGTGCTTTTTTTATTGTATCAATTTCACCCAAAGATTTCTGAAAAAAAAACGCCTTAATAGTTTTCTTATTTTGACGTATAAAGTAAAAACAAGTGGTTTAATCGGATAAACTTAAGATCAAAAGAATTTACGCCCTGATGTAAAAAATCATAACTATGAAAAAAATACTCTACGCATTCACAATTGCTTTATTATTTGCAAGCTGTTCACAGGATGAAACAATTACTCCAGCTGCAAGTGATTTTAATTCAGAAGAATTTTCAAAATCAGAAGAAGCCAATAAAATAGCCGAAGAGGTGAACTCTATTATTGTAAAAGATTATGAGGAGGATAACACGAACAGAGTTGCTGCCAACAGTACAAGCACATACTTGCCTCAATGTGTTACCAGAACAATTACTTCTAACGGAACAAACCATTCTGTAGAATTTGATTTCGGAACGACTCCATGTTTAATGCCTAATGGGAATTCTATTACTGGAAAAATACTATACACTTATGTAGGTGATATTTTAGCAAACACAAAAACAATTACCTACACATTAACAGACTTCACATTCAACAATAAACAAGTAACAGGTAGTGACATCATAAACCACGTAAGATCAAACACTAATGGTAATCCACAGTCTACTATTTTTGTTAATTTCACAATCACTTGGCCTGATGGGTTGATAGGTGTACGTACAGGAACTATCGTTAGAGAATGGATAGAAGGCAGCGATACTTTATTAGATTGGACAAATGATGTGTTTTTAGTTTCTGGAAACTGGAGCACTACTTTTACTAACGGAAACACCTATAGCTCAAATATCACTTCTAATTTAAGACGTGAATTGACGTGTTGGTATTTTGTTAACGGAACAATTAACTTCAACTATAACGGACTAATATTCACTGGAGATTATGGTAACGGTACTTGTGACAATAACGCCATACTTACATTTAGTAACGGTACTGAAGTTGACATTTTATTGTAACTAATCAACGAGTTTAAATCAAAACGTTGTATTACTGCACAACAAACTCTTAATTAAAAACACTATAATTACCTAAAATACAGCTATTTAATTAAAACATCAAAAAAAATTACTCTTTTTTGTAACAAAAACAACTAATCATACGTATAACTATATGCGTAGGCAACATAACACATAATATTCAGGAGGAGACTTAATGAGACAACTAAAAATTACCAAGCAGGTTACTAACAGAGAAACCGCATCTTTAGACAAATATTTACAGGAAATAGGAAAAGTTGATTTAATTACTGCTGACGAAGAAGTAGAATTAGCTCAACGCATTAAAGCTGGTGATCAAATTGCATTAGAGAAATTAACCAAAGCGAATCTTCGTTTTGTTGTTTCTGTTGCCAAACAATATCAAAACCAAGGATTAACATTACCCGATTTAATTAATGAAGGTAATTTAGGACTAATTAAAGCCGCACAACGTTTTGATGAAACGCGTGGTTTTAAATTTATATCATATGCCGTATGGTGGATTCGTCAATCTATCCTACAAGCATTAGCAGAACAATCTAGGATTGTACGTTTGCCTTTAAATAAAATTGGGTCTATTAATAAAATTAATAAAACCTATGCCTTTCTAGAACAAGCTCATGAACGTATTCCTTCAGCAGAAGAAATCGCTAAGGAATTGGATATGACTATTAATGACGTAAAGGAATCGATGAAGAATTCTGGTCGTCACGTATCAATGGATGCTCCTTTAGTAGAAGGTGAAGACTCTAACTTATACGATGTATTGCGTTCTGGTGAATCACCAAACCCTGACCGTACTTTATTACACGAGTCATTAAGAACTGAAATCACCAGAGCTCTACAAACATTAACTCCTCGTGAGGCTGACGTAATTAGCTTATACTTCGGACTAGGAAATCAACATCCTATGACCTTAGAAGAAATTGGAGAAACTTTTGATTTAACACGTGAACGTGTTCGTCAGATTAAAGAAAAAGCAATTAGAAGACTAAAACATACTTCTAGAAGTAAAATATTAAAAACTTATTTAGGTTAAGCCTAATTACGGTAACGACAGTATCAGATTCCTGCTTTAGCAGGAAAGTAACTGTTCGTTTTTTGATTGATGATGAAACTCCGGCTGATTACCGGAGTTTTTTATTTAAAACCAATACATTTGCACTACTAAATAACACTATAACATGAGTTCAAAATTAATTGCACCTTCAGTATTAGCTGCTGATTTCGGAAACCTACAACGCGACGTTGAAATGATAAATAATAGTGAAGCTGACTGGTTTCATATTGACATTATGGATGGTGTTTTTGTTCCTAATATATCATTCGGAATGCCTGTTTTAAAAGCAATATCAAAACACGCCAACAAAACTATCGACACTCATTTAATGATCGTTGATCCTGACAGATATATTCAAACTTTTGCCGATTTAGGAACAAACATATTAACGGTTCACTATGAGGCTTGCACACATTTACACAGAACATTACAAGCAATAAAAGCTGCAGGAATGAAAGCTGGTGTTGCTCTAAACCCTCACACAAATATTAATGTTCTAGAAGATACCATTAAAGATATTGACCTGGTATGCATCATGAGTGTTAACCCTGGTTTTGGAGGACAATCTTTTATAGAAAATACATACACAAAAGTAAGCGCTTTAAAAGAATTAATTATTAGAAAAAAAGCCAGCACTTTAATTGAAATTGACGGAGGAGTAACTGATCAAAATGCAAAAAAACTTACTGATGCAGGAGCCGATGTTTTAGTAGCTGGAAGTTTTGTTTTTAAATCTGAAAACCAAATAGAAACTATTAAGGGTTTAAAAGCTATTGCAAATTCATAATTCTATTTAACACACTATTTTTCAAAGCCAGTAAATTACTGGCTTTTACATTTATAAACACCAATACAACTAACCATTAATCATTTAAAAAATGAGAATCACCAAGCTATTTATCCTCCTAATTTTAATAACTAGTTGCTCTAACTCTAGTGAACAAGACAATAATAACACTCCTGAAGTAGAAATCCTTAAAAACATAAAAACACTTAACAACAACAAACACAAAACTCCCATTATAAATTTTAAAAAATTCGCGAACTCAGGAGCGGATAAATCAATAACATTATCTAAGAAAAACATTGCTTCATCTTTAACCAAAGCAAAAGAATACAAATACTGTATTATTACTGTAGGAACACACACTATTGTTAAAGTTTTAGATCTCAAAAACTGTAAGCAATCAGGGTCATGGGGAACATGCATGCCTCTTGCAGAAGGTTACATAAAAAAAGGAGCTTTGAAATACAAAAAAGACTTTATTAATAATATTATTGGGCTACCCGATAATCAAGATAGAACAATGTATCTATTTAATTAGTAACAAAAATTTCATTTTTAATATCCAGAAAATCTGAAATTAAACATTTGCTGGATTTTTTTATACAAACTAGGAAACTGATTTTTAAACTCCGATGGTGATTCTATAAAATTTTCAACTACAACCGCCAAAAACTCAAACTCATTAGTAAACGCATAGTCCCTTATAAACCCGGATTTTTTAATTTCCTCCACCAAGTCTTCATTACGCAATAAACGCAATAACTCGGAAAACCCATCAGAAAAAACTACTGATGCCGTATCGGATTTTTTTATACTGTTTAAATGGATTGCATGCGTAAATTCATGTATTCCTAAATTTAGGTTATCATCTTCTATTCTAAACCCTTCTTCAAAATCTTCCCACGAAAGCACTAATGCTTTTAACCTAGGGTTAAACTCTCCTTTATGATATCTCTCATCAATTGTTGAGTAAAACGCTGTAGGATATACAATTATTTTCTCAAGAATTGGAAGCATATACTTTCGCATACCAAAAGTTAACATTACAGCAGTAGCAGAAATCAGCAACTTTTCCTCCTCACCTAACACAAAATCTTGACGAGGGATAAATACTTTATCATTTAAAAAACATTTTAACCTATGCTCAAATCGCCCCTTCCCAATACTTGATAGTCGATTATAAAAACTTGAATTCTTACGCAATATTGTTTTTTGATCTTTCGATAACTTCTTTTTACATAAATAAAAGTGCACCCAAGCCGGACGCTTAAACCAACTTAGATAAACGGTATCAAGTATCTTTAGAAACAAAAAAACAATTAACAATAATATGCCAAACGTTATTGCTCCTGTAAACAACATCCCAAAACCAACCTCGTCTTCAACCATTATTGTTTTTCGATTATTTTCAGCAAGATAACACAATCAAATACAAAAATTACTTTTTAGCAACAACTAAAAAATGACGCTTAAGCTACTGGAAATTTATTTCATTAAACGTTTAAACTCAAGCCGTTCCTCTAAAGAACAAAGCCACATTAATAACCAATTGAAACAACATCATAACTGATTAATACAGCGGAAATTAAATTACAATCACTAAAGTTAGGTTTTTAATATATTTTTTGTATATTTGCAGCAGTAATAAAATATAATACTATTTACAATGAATAAAGGAACAGTAAAATTTTTCAATGACGCTAAAGGATTTGGTTTCATTACTGAAGAAGACAACAACAAAGAACACTTTGTACACATCTCTGGTTTAATTGACGAAGTTCGCGAAGGTGACGCAGTTGAATTTGAATTAGAAGAAGGAAGAAAAGGCTTAAACGCAGTAAATGTAAAAGTGATCTAATATCATACATTACAACTTTTTTAATTATAGCCTAACAGTAATGTTAGGCTATTTTTTTGTTATATACCGGTAATATTCGTCCTTTTTTTAATATTTTAGGGATCTAAAATATAATCACACCAATACTAAAGCCTAAAAAACAAAATATATCATGAAGAAAACAATAACACTATTTGTCTTACTCCTAACAACGTTACTCTCAACTGCACAAATAAAAGAAATAACAAAAGAATCAAAAACGACTACTAAAAAAACTGAACAAATATCTAAAATAAGCTTACTCGGAAATCTAATAGGACAACTAAACAAAGATGCAAATAAGGATTTCTATACGGTATCCTTCAAAGACTTCAAAAACACAGACCAAAGTGACATTAAACATTTTTCCATTGGAAATAAAGAAACTGTAAAACAGTATAGAGATATCATGCTTGCAATGATAACAAACAAAACAAATGAAAAAACAATTGAGCTAGAAGGGAACACCATTACATTTAAAAGAAAATCAAACAGTATTGAAACACTAATAACTAACAAAGAAGGTGTTACTTCAAAAATGAAATGGATTACTAAAAAGCATATTAATATTTTATTCCCCGCAAATAAGTTGAATTAAAACATCAAATGGATTTGCCTCACTAACTCCTACAAATCTCTTCCGACACCTATCGGAATTGAAAATGTATAGGATACACACCTACAAACGCATAATGATTACAGAATAACCAACAATTTTAAGCTAATTAGAGCTTTATATAAATAAACACAATTCCGTTTATTTGGTTGGTTGTAAGCAACTTGAAAAATGAGTACAGAGAATAACGAAATACCACTCGGCTTTTTGGATCACGTAGCAATTCGTGTGAAGGATTTGAATACTTCCGCTGATTGGTACGAAAAGGTTCTTGGACTAAAAAAACATCAACTACCTGAATGGGGTGAATTCCCTATATTCATGCTTTCTGGGAAATCTGGAATAGCATTATTTCCAGCAAACCTTAATGATCCCAAACTTGATTTGAACTCAAAAAATGTGAAAATAGACCATTTTGCTTTCAATGTTACAAAGGATAATTTTGAGAAAGCTAAAAAGAGATATACCGCACTGAATATGGAATTTAACATTCAAGACCATCATTATTTTTATTCTATTTATACAAAAGACCCTGATGGACATACTGTTGAATTAACAACAATTATGGTGAACGAAAATGAATTTTATCATAAATAGAAATTAAAAATCACTTACAACAACACCTATAAATAATACGATTTTTGGTGTTTAAAATTGAACTCTTGTATATATTTACATTTATCACCTAATCTTTTAATTTACCCACCTCCATTTAATTTAGAGGTGTTCGTGATTTGAAAATGGGCTATTATAAAAAAGATAAAATTAAAAACAAAAAGTTCTTGACTTGTGTTGACACTAAAATTTGTGAATTTTCTGCCTCGTATTATTCATAGCCAAACGTTGGCGAGTATTAAGCATTTTATAAACGGGATGCGTTTTTCAAATCACACTTCCTCTTTTTCACCTTAAATAGCAAACCAAATATTATACAAAAAGCAAAGCCCAACTACATCTCTATTTTGGGTTTCGTTGGTATTCCTTATTCAAAACTCTGTGGTCTAAAATAGCTTCATTGTACTTTTACAGGTAAATCAAACCCATAAAAAATCATGAATTTTTTAGCTCCATAATGCATCATATGATTCACTGGCCAAGATTTTACCTCATCTAATGTAGGCATTCTCTTATTTATATCCGATGCTTCATAAAAACCTGATCTTACTGAATTCAGTTCAGCCCAATCATCAATAGTATCTACCACATTTGGGTAAACAGATCTATCAAAATATTGACTCCAATTTATTGCCGCTGGATCTAATACAAAAAACTCATTTGTTTGATCATTAAACTCTATTAAACATCTATTTAAAGGGTTTTCCATCTCGTCTAGTGTATAAACACCATCATTGTTCTGATCTTTCGTTACCCGAACACCACCAAGATTTATCATTAGGTTATTATCCATACTGTACACCGTTTTCTCTGATGAATTATAAGTAATTTGGGCTTGTGAAAATGCAGCTGTTAAAAAATTTGCATATTGTTGATTGGTAATATCACTAACACCCATTTTAGAGTTGGTTATAATTCCTGCTCCTGAAATGTTTGAAAAATCTAACCCGTAAATATCTTCAAATTCAACTATTATATTTTGTTTTGCTGTCAATGAAATCTTTTCATCATTATTATACACTATCATTATTGTAAATAATAGACCTAATACAAATGTTACCTTTGCTATTTTCAAATTATTAGTTTTAATTATTGATTCATCACAACTTTAAATCCAAAGTGATCATTCCCTTTAGCTAAAAATGGAAGTGGATTCCAAGTATCAACCAACATTGACATGCTAGGGAAATTATGAGTCCTCATATTTGATTTCATTTATTTGAATTATTATTCTAGTTTCAAAATTAGACTAAGTTCAAATTTTTAAAAAAAATACTATACCACCCCTCAAAATGTATCGACGAACAGTACTTTTCTGTCTTTTAATTTTTCTGTCAAAAATTCATCCTTTTTGTTTATAACGAAAGAAGAACAAATCAGGCAATATCTTTTATCCTTCTCAAGCTAACAATGCTTATAGGTTGTAAGTTTTAATAGTTTTATTATTAAACAGAACTATTAAAAAGGTGGATATGAATAAATTAAAAACAACGCAATTCACATAATAGATTGAAAAATTAAATTCCAAATTTTGAAAAAGTATAATAGAGTTTGTTAACGCTAATAACAACCCAAATACCTTTATGTTAGGAATTATCAATATAACACCTATTAAACTTATATAAATCCCTCTAACATATGTCATTGTATTCTCATTTAAATATTCTGAGTTAAAATCTAAAAAATGCTGATGTATTAATATATCTATAGTTGAGTTCAGGTAATTTAAATCTGTAAAAATTAATAGCGCCCCACTAATCAAATAAAATAGGGAATAACTATAAATTAAAAAGGGTTCAAGTTTTTCCATCTTCTTTTTATTTATTAGGTTTTTACTTGCCGAAATTATAGCTACTATTTTGCTTTATAAACTTTACTATACGGACTAGGAATAAGTATCGACAAACATGAATATTCGCCTTTTATATTTCAGTAAAATAATTCTAAAGGACTTTTAAAAAAAAACCTCAATTCTACATTAGAATTGAGGTTAAGAACTTAGTAGAGAAATAGTATATTACTATTTCTCTACTAAGTTGTAATTATTCGGGGTAAAAGAACATCCTTTTTTTAGTTATTCTTAACTACTCTAAATCCAAAATGATCATTACCTGCGTGCAATAAAGCCGCATGATTCCATTCAATTTCCATCGTTGCTACAAAATAATTAAACGATCCTCCGAGCAATGCTTTATAATAACCGTTATTGTACCCTTCTGTAAGGTCTAACTCATCATCAATAAAGTAGTCACTATCCTCAGGTCTAGTTGGGCTACCTAATGGGTTTGGTCCATCATACCAATTTTTACACCATTCCCACACATTACCCCCTAAATTATAAATTCCTAAAGGGTTAGCTTGTAACGATTTTACGGGTTGCACATGTCCTTTATGGGGAGGCCAACCCGGTGTAACACCTCCAATTAAAGCTACATCTGTATTACCATCTCCGTTATAGGTTGCATAATCAAAATTTTGTCCTCCCCTTGCCGCTAAATACCATTGGTCTTTTGTTGGCAAATCGTATCCATAAAACTCTGCAAACGCATGAGCTCCAAAATACCTAATAAAATTGGCGGGCCATGTTTTTATTTCTTCAATAGTCGGCATTTGCCCATCTGTATCCCATTTATTGTCATAAAACCCATCATTATTACCACCTACTTCAAACCAATCATCTATCGAATCTACTACATTAGGGTATAGGGTTGTATCAAAATATTTGTTCCAGTCAACTGTGGCTGGATCTTCTATTTCAAAAGTTTGTGTAGAGTCATCGAAGTAGATAAAATTGATATTAAGTGGGTTTTCCATATCCTCTAGTTCATAAACACCATTATTATTATGATCTTTTATGACACGACTTCCATTTAAAGATGTCATTAAATTACCATTAGTGTCATAAACACCTTCGTCAGTAGTGTTATATGTAATAAAATTAGCCGCATAAGCCTCGTTTAAAAAATCTAAATACTGCTGATAATTTACTTCTGTTGTAGCAATTTCAAATTCTGGTGTAACATCATCTGATGGTACAGTTGCAAATTCTAGGGTTGATATTGGTCCTTCTGTTGTTGTTGTTGTTGTTGTACTATTATCATCACTACTACAAGAGTGTAACGCTAGTAAACCTGCTAATAAAAAAATTCCTGTTTTAATTTTCATCTTTATTGTATTTAATTAATCCTTAACTATTCTGAATCCAAAATGGTCATTACCTCTATCTTCTTCGTCATAAAAACGTATTGAGGATTGTAAGGTTGCTTGATGATAATTCCACGATCCGCCTCTCCAACATCTAGTTGTAGAACCACTAACTTCTATAAATGGATCTGTGACAGCATCAGTATCATAAGGTGCTACGTAATTATCTGCTATCCATTCCCAAGAGTTTCCTGCTAAATTGTATAATCCATATGGATTAGCAGTTCCGCTTATTGCGGGTCTAACATGACCTAATGCAACAGTTCCCATACCTAAAGTATTCCAATTTGCATCCATATAGTCTGTACCATTATATACAGCATATTCAAAGTCTTGCCCTCCTTTTGCTACATACTCCCATTGTGCTTCTGTAGGTAAACTTACTTCGTAATAATCTGCGAAGACTTTCGCTCCCCACCATCATATAAATGTAACTGGCCATCCAGAAACCTCTGTTTCTGTAGGTAAATTTGTTGCTCCATTTGGGTTAGATTCTGTCCAACCTTGTAATTCATTTGAATTGTTTAACCCAGCACCTGCCCAATTTTCAAAATCATTTATTATGGGACCTTCGAATACTCTTAGAGTGACTCCATAGTTTTGATAATTACAAATTTCTAACCAATTGAAATCATCTATATTGTGTGGGTTTTTCACATAAAATTGATTGGTAGACTCATTAAAACCAATGTATGAGATATTTAACGGGTTTTCTGGTTCAATTTCTCCAGTAAAGGAATCGCCGTCACCATCATCATTATTATTATCCTTAAGAACTCGTGTTCCATCCAAATTATAGAGTACTTTACCACTATATATTGAACTTCCAGCACCTTGAATTAATCTTTTACCATTGTCTGGTCCTAAGGAGCCAGTTACGATCTCTATTAATCCTTCTGAATATGCAGCATTTAGAAATTCTACATATTGCACGTTTGTGATTTCAGTTTCACTCATTGAAAATGCAGTTAAAGTAACTTCATGTTCGGGAGCTGAAGTTTGCTGCTCTGGAGAACCCAATAAACTATTACTCCCCATTGTAAATGTTCCTGCTGGAATATTTTTAAGTACTATACTGTTTGGTAATATTCCGTCAGCATCATCAATAACTACATCTTCAATAATTGCGTCATCATCGCTACTACAAGAGGTGAAGTTGAATACTGCTATTAATACGATGGCAATTAGGTTAATTTTATTAAGTTTCATCTATATTGTTTTTAATATTATTATAAATACTTGAACTGATTCTTATTTTTGTACTTCATTTTTTGGCTTTTGAAGCTTTATCTTCTAACAACTCTAAATCCCATATGATCAGTTGTAACAAAAGGAGGTGTACCAAATCGGTGGCTACTCATTGCAAAAGGGCCAGGGTATGAATGGTTTCCACCTTTAAGCACTTTTACACTTATGTCTGGCACATTATTATTAATTGGGTTACAGCAATAATTATTATCAATACATAACTGAAAGAAATCAGCATCATACCAATCTAAGCACCACTCAGAAACATTACCAGTCATATTATAAAGCCCATATGGATTTGGCAGAAATAATGCTCCTACAAAAGTTGGATATGATTCGCCACTTGGTCCTCCAAAACCTGTTCCACAATTAGCTTGGTTAACACTTAAGAAACCATCATTAGTGGGATACTCTAACTGTTGTCCTGCTCTTGCTGCATATTCCCATTCAGCTTCACTTGGTAAAGAAGCTCCATAATAGTCTGCAAACATCATTGCTCCATACCAACTCACCCAGGAAGCAGGCCAATTTTCGTAGCCAGGAACTATACTAAAAGTATTTGAGATGGAGTCCCACTCAATCCAACATCTATTAAGGGAATTTTGTCCACCGCCCGCAATATTACTAAGTTTAATAAGAACTTCTCCTGACCATTCTGCCAATAATGTACTGTCAGCCATTATATTCCATGCATGTCCATTAGCTATTTCCAATGGAGTACTTCCCCAATCACCTGGAATTCCCTCTTCAACCATTAGATTTCCTGCTGTAGCCATATCATTAAGAAAGACAAGATATTGTGCATTTGTCACTTCTGTTTCTGACATTTGGAAGTTGTCAATAGTGACTTCATGTTCTGGATCTTGATCATCGAACATTTCAGGTGCTGCATTGTTTCCCATTGTAAAAGTACCAGCTGGTATATTTTTAAACACAATACTGCTTATTATTCCTTCTGAATTATCATCTGAAGGAGTATTATCATCGCTACTACATGATGTTAAATTAAACACTGCTATTAATGCTATAGCAATTAGTCCTATTTTTTTAAGCTTCATTTTTATTGATTTTAATATTATTATAAATACTTGAACTGACTCTTATTTTTTTCTTTTCATTTTAGACATTTTATCTTTAAGTTCATTTAGGTCAATGTAACCATCTTTGTTTATGTCAAATTGATTAAAATTTTCTGTTAACTTCCCTTTTCTGGCTTTAGAAGTTTCTTTTTTATTAATTCTCCCATCATTGTTGGCATCTAACATTTCGATAATTTTTTCTGGACTTGGGCGTTGTCCAGTATTTGGTCTTTGTGTATTACTGCTAGCAGCGTATATCAATAAAGCCACTACAATTAAAATTTGATTTGTTTTTTTTCATTATTTCTATTTTTATTATTCAATTCAAAAGTATAACGACTTCTTTATTTTAAAAACTTTACTATACCAACTAGTAAAAAGTGTAGACGAATGAAAAGTTCGTTTTTATAGATGGTATTTAACGGCAAAGAAACCGTAACGAGGTTGTACATAATACTCTGAAGTACTTGAAACAACTTCCGAATAGCTATTTTGGTTTATGGAACTGGTGTTTAGTATATTTTTAACCCCTATTCTGTACTCCCATTTACTATCTTTCTTTTTATAGTACAAATTGGCATTTAAAAACGAATAGCTATTCAACGTATTATCACCATCAGAATAATTATAAAAACTATAATCTGACGTAAATGAGAAATCCTTAAAAAAAAAGGTTTCTATTTTCGCAAAGGGTTTGTCCGTATAATAGGTGTTTTTAGTTCCTGAATTAGTGAATTCACTTATAGAACGTTGATATCCCAGCTCAAAATTAGGTCCCTTTTTATAATTGGTTAGCACACTTGCCTTATAGCGTTGCGTAAGAGATTCTGACGATGTAATTTCATCATCTATCAAATTATAATTATTTAGCCATGATACATTAGTATTTAAAGCAACTTTATATTTCCCTAGTGTTTTATCAAAACGAAACATCCCTGAAAAACTTTCGTCTGTTAATGAGGAATTGATTGGGGTTGAAACTGAGTTAATACCTTGATATAAAACGCTGTTTTTTATAGGGTCGCTCATTTTGGTGTAATTTAATGTAGCTAATACATTGGTATAATTAAACAAACTAAAACTACTATAGTTCAGGTTGAACGTATCATACACTCCGTTATTCACCTCATGATTTCCTTGAAACAAGGAATTGTAATTATTAAATACATATCCTGTTGCAATACTATTTATATCAGGATATTCTACTGATTTAGAATAATTAAAACGTAAACTTTCTGATTTTTTGAATTGAACATTTGCATAAAAACTAGGTAATAACTTTATTTGATTGTCCTCATATCTTTCTCCTAATTGTTCATTTTTAAATGAATACGCATGCAGACTAGCCCCTGGAGCAAAAGTAAATTTTCCTGTTATAAATTTATATTTCCCTCCAACATAGATATCTAAAAACTTTGAAGTTACATCGTTGCTAAACTCTGTGTCTGAAAAATTTGAAATATTACCATTATCTAGTGTTTGAAAAATAGATGAATCAAAACCTTGTTTACTAAAAGTGCTCCCAATAGTAAAATTCAAATTACTTTTATTATTGAGCACATTATAATAATTTACTTTGGCATCTAACTTATTTGTACTAATAGCTTTGTCTTGATTTAGTCGGTAATCCTCTTGGTTTAAGTCATAAGGAAATGTTGTTGAAAACGGTAATTCTGTTACACTTGGATTTGTTCCCAGTCCTAAAAAGGAGGCATTATAAAACGGGTTTTCTTTAGACCATAAGTGTTGAACCTCTGCTGAGAAAATGTTTTTATGATTCAATGTATAATACAAGTTTGCATTCTGATTAATAGAAAATGGATTGTCTTCTCTCAATTCATTAATCGTATTACTTGTAGTAGATGTTATTGAAGTTACTGAATTATCTTCCGTCTGCTCTGAAAGCTTAATAAATGCATCATAATCAAACTGAAAATTACTATGGGGTTTATATGTAGCACTTAACTTGGCTAAACCTAAATTATTATTTTGATTAGAATTTGTAGTAGTTTCCTCTACAAGATTATCGGTAATATACGTTTTAGTATTTACTTCTTGAATATTGGTTTTTGTGCCAGAATATATAAAGAACCCGCTTAGATCTAAATTTTTATTGGGTGAAAAACTAAAATTAGCAGCTCCAAACTTGGTATCAATTTCATTAGCCATATTATTTTGGAGCAATGAAAACCCTAAATTATCACTTGTTAAATTTAGAGTTGTACCGTTGCCTCCCAAATTCTTAAATCCTCCTGAAAATTTAAAATAATCTCTTCTGGTAAATGGTATTTCACCTATGTTATTTATATCTGTAATTATATTGATACTTTTTTCTGGGCTATAATAAAATAGTTTTGGATGTACTAAGTAACGCTCATCTGGCCCAACTCCAGCAGTAATATCGCCAAACCAAAAATTCTTTTTCCCTTCTTTTAATTTAATATTTATAGCAATACTGTCATCGTTATTTGTTACTCCTTGTAATTGAGAAACCTCATTAAAATTTTTAAGAACTTGTACTTTTTCTATAGCATCAGCAGGTATATTATCCACAGCTAATTTAGAATCACCATCAAAAAAATCTTTACCCTCAACCATAACTTTCTGCACACGCTTTCCTTCTACTTCTATTTCACCATCATCATTAATTTCAACACCGGGTAGTTTTTTTAGCACATCACCTAATTTTTTTTCGGTTCCGTTTTTAAAGGAATCAGCATTATATACAATAGTATCCCCTTTTACTGTTACAGGCATTTCATAACTAAGCAACACTTCATCCAATTGACTTTTATCCTCTTGAAGCGTAAAATCTTTATCGATGCTTTTTGAATTTCCAGGAATAGTAAGCACTGGACTAATTGTTTTATAGCCTAAAAAACTTACTTTCAAGGTATAACTAACATTAGCTTCTAAAGTAATTTGATATTTCCCCTTGGTACTTGTAACTGAATAGGAAGCCAATTTATTAGTTACAGTATTTAAGGCTACCACATTTGCATATTCTAACGGGTTACCTATACTATCTTTTACAATACCAGATACTTTAACCTCTTGAGAAAAAGCACTACTCACAAAGAGTAGACAAATTATATATATTACTAGCTTCATCTTTTTGTTTTATCTTTTTGTTTAAAATGGCCTTCTTCCCATTCCTCCTCTTCCTTTTTGGAAGTTTTCACGAATTTCTTTCGCTTTTTTCTTCATTAAAGTATCATACTTTTCTTGAGTGATTTTTTTACCTTTTTTAGGAGAACCAATTGTTTTTGATTCTTTTGACAACTCTATTTTAGAACATAGAATAGTTGTATTACCAGCATTTATTTCTAAAATTAACCCTGGTAATCCATGATACATTGTTGGCCCGTGAGCAACAGGAATATCTAGGGTAAACCAAGCTGATACAATTATCGTTTCATTAAAATCTTCTTTTACTTTTTTAGCGCCTTCTGGTTTTTGTCCAGGCTTAAAATTAGTAGGAATCCCTTTGTTTTGAAGTAAAGCAGTAGCCTTAAAACAAGTATACTTTCCTATCATTTTTACCTCGTCACTTATTTTCCAATCGATATTTTGAAGAGAGTCTTCTATTAAAAACAGCTTACCATATAAATCACTTTGACTGGCATATGTTTTATCAATACTCTTTTTATATAGCTTCCCATTGCTTCCTTGGCTAAGCATCATTTTCATCATTCCAAATCGCGGGTTATTTGCCATTGGTGATGTTTCTTCTAACTTTTCTTCTTCTACATATAAAGAACTATGTTTATTAAAGGTTAATACATAATTACTGGTAGACATACTATTGATACGCTCTTGAATCATAGCTTTTTGAGCCTCTGGAATTTGTCGGTTCCCAAAGTTCATTTTTACCTTGGTTTTTATAACATAATGGGCTTTTCCGTTACTTATTTGTGCAGAAATTGTTATCGAAAAAAGTAATACAATTAGTGCTGCAATATTTTTTAATACCTTCATTTTTATGAATTTATAAGATTGTAATTGGGTTTCGACTATTGAACATCTAGTGTAATCCAAATATTTATATCTGATTGTAGTTCTTGAATCTGGCTCATATCAGGCCTACCTCCTGATCCACCTGAACGTCCTCCTCCGCCTCTCATTCCGCTTCCTCCCATTTTACCGCCACCACTTCGCATTCCACTTGAACGTCCCCCACCACCTTGCATTCCTCCAGATGGTCTATTACCCATTTCAGGTCTTTCCATTCCTTTTACTACTATTCCAACAGATGGTGAATTCGATGCTGTTTTTATATAGGATAAGGGCAGCTTTAAAGTGTATGCTAATCCGTCAAGAGACATTTGGTGAGTCACCGTAATACTTTCACTATTTAGTTCTTTATTAATAACTCTTTCGTCTCCATTTTCAATAATCAACATATCTGTACCTAGTCTTCCTAATCCATTTCCTATTACTCTTTCTTGATTTCCTTGTTCCTTCATTTGCTTCATCTCTTCAATGTTAAGCGCTTGATTATTTTTAGGAACTGGATATTGCACCCCATAATCTTTATTCTTCCTTCCTTCTTTATCAAAAAATATACTTACACCATTACGCATCATCTTTAACTGTGTTGCTTTTTCTTTTGTATTTAATGTAATATATAGGTGTGAATTATCCTTAGAAATAGTATATCCCAATTTTGCATTATTATCATAAATTGTCGCAATAGCTGCTGTACTTTTAGTTTCTCTATCGGAAACTTTATACACCGGTTTACTACCGCTACATGATGCAAGGAGAAGAGTGAGGATTAAACCCGTTATAAATGATGTTTTTTGATACATGAATGCTTACTTTTAAATGTTATACATCAAAAGTAATGCAGGTAATTAAGTATAAAAAAAGAGATAGACTGAGTTAAAAAAAGTATCGACAAACTAGAGTATTTTGCCTTTGAATACTTTTATGGAATTAGAACTAAAGAAACTTAATAAGTGCTCGCTACACTCCTAATCGTTTTAAAACAGTTTCTTTATAGGTTTCGCCAATAGGAATACGAACATCACCAATAATCACTTTTGTTTTTTGTAAAGCTCTTATTGAATCAATATTAATGATATAAGAACGATGTGTGCGTATGAAATTTGAAGGTAATTTTTCTAAAATATTTTTAAAACTAGACAAGGTCAATAATGATTTAGAACTACCTTTAATATGAATTTTAATATAGTCTTTTAAACCTTCTATATAATCTATATCGTGTACATTAACCTTAATATTTTCATACTCTGACTTTACAAAAATGAAATCAGGTTTTTCTTCTGATGTTTCTGAAGTTACATTACTAGAAGTTGTTTGCTCTAATTCATATTTTTCTTTGGCTCTGGATACGGCCTTTAAGAAACGTTGAAAAGGAATTGGTTTTACTAAATAATCGGTTGCATTTAACTCAAACCCCTCTAAGGCGTATTGAGGATAAGCTGTTGTAAATATAAATTGCGGAATATTTTCTATCGTTTTAACCAAATCTAACCCTGTTAAATTAGGCATTTCTATATCTAAAAACACCAAATCAATCTGATGCTTATTTAATAATGTAATTGCTTCTAATGGATTATTGCATTTGGCAACAATTTCCATGCCTTCTACCTGTTCTAAATAGGCTTCTATTACATCAACTGCTAAAGGTTCATCATCTATAATAATACACTTCATAATTTTTAATTTAATCTTAATTTTAAATCAACAATAAACTTATTATCCCTTTCCTCAACAGTCAACCAATGATTATCAGGGTAAAGCAACAGTAAACGCTCTTTAGTATTTTGCATTCCAATACCAGAGGTTTTACTATCTTTTGATCTGCTTCCAATTAAATTAATACATTTAAATTGTAACTCTTCCTCTTTGACGCTAATATCAATAGTAACTTCAGTATTCCCTTTAAAATCTGTTCCGTATTTAAAAGCATTCTCTATGTATGAGATAAACAATAATGGCCTTATTTTTTGAGAAGAAATCCCTCCTCGAATATTTATTTTTACACCTTCGTTTTTAGCTATTCTCAAGCGTTGTAGTTTAATATAGTTTTCAATATACCCAAGTTCACCACTTAATAACACAAAACCATTATTGGCTTGGTATAACATATATCGCAAAAGTTCTGAGAGAGTAATAACCGCTTCAGGAGCATCATTAGACTTTTTTACCGTAAGCGAATAGATACTGTTTAATGAATTGAATAAAAAATGCGGGTTTAATTGGTTTTTAAGCGCTTCCAACTCTGATACATTTTTTTGGGATACAATTTCTTTTTGTTTCTTGTCATTAATTATCCATTGTTCATACACACGAATAACCGTACCAATTATTATGGTAATCATATTAAATATTACAGGAATAAACTTGCCTCTCTTTTGAAATTCTGGATTAATATTTGGTGGCCTATTAGGGATAGGAACAAGCACCTGATAACTTACAAAGACAATGATTAAAAGTATCATTATCGACATAAAATATAACATCTTTTTTCTTTTCAATAAAAACTGAGGCACTAATATGCTATAATTAATATAAAAAACCACAACAACAATAACAGCTCTGAAGATAAAGCGTGGAGTTATTGGTTTTCCATCAGCATAAATGAAAGTCGCCATCATAAAAAACAACAATGACCATAATAATATGTGTATTAATAAACTTCTTTTATTTTTCAAAAATTCTAACAAAACATTCATGGTTTACTTGTATGTAAATTTACATAATTAAACTTTATACTTATTCAATTAAAAACTCCAAAGGTTTTAAAAAGAAGCCCTTTGAGGTTGAGTAAGAAACAATACTTATAAAAGCAATGCTTTTTGGGGACCTTATAAAATAGCCTAGCTATTACTGCTTAGGCTTTTTTCTCTTATTTCCCTTAAGTTTAAATTTTAGTCCAACTGAAAAATAAGGTTCTGAAGAGCTGTTAAAATCATATACCGTATTATTCTCTGAATCCAACAGCTCATAGCTATTATTTAGTGAGTACCCCGCTTTTAAAACTAAAGTCAAAGGATTTGTTATTGAACAATTATATTCAGCTCCCAATGAAATAGCCCTATATGAAGCTTTCTCAGCGTCATCACCAGTATCTACAGCTATAGGACTACCTAAGTTGGCATAAAACCCATTCATCCAAATCAAAGATTTTAAAGAATGTTTTTGATTGAAATTATATTTAACATATGTATGAGGGAAACCTATCCCAAAAGAAAACTTTTCACTTAGTTGTTTAATATAACTAATCGTTGGTAATATCCCAGGCTTTCCTGTAATAGCAGAATAATTTAACCCAAACATCAACATAGATGGTTTTCCTAATGAACCACCTCTTTTTAAGGCATTTATGCCCCATCTAAAATTTAAATCTTTAGAACTTATTGCACTCGTTAAGTTAGAAGATAATGAAGTACCTATTTGCCCGGTTAAGGCCCATCTATTTGCTAATGGGTAGACATATCTGATATTATAGCTAAATTGATAAATATTTTCTAATTCACTAATATCTAAACCGAAACTATTGTCATAGCTTAACTTATAATAATCAACTCCAAAAGAGTTAACAAGTATTCCTTTTTTCAATTTTATAGGAGATAAAAATTTCACCGAAGTTTTAGAAAAATCAATACCATCTTCTGACAAAGGAGCTAAAGCATAATCAATTGAAACTCCTGTTTCATTACGCTGTGCAAGAGTTTGAATGCTTACGCCTAAAAAGAGAAATATTATTATTTGACGATACATCTTATTCGTTTTTTTTAACAAATGTATCTGCAATTGCTTATTTTGAAAAACAAGATATACCAACTCAGAAAAAGCCTCTACCAACTTTTAATTCTTATAGATAGAAATTGAAAACTTGTGTATATTTACATTGATCTTCAAGTCAATTAATTTACTCATCTTCATTCTATTTAATTTAGAGGTGTTCATGAATTGAAAATTAGCTTTTTTAAAATGACAAAAGTAAAAACAAAACAAAAAGCTTATGGCTTGTTTCGACACGAAAATCCACGGATTTTCTGCACCGTACTATTCATAGCGAAACGTTGTGCACAATTCGAGAGAATTAGAAATTAATTTAAATATTTGATTATAAGAATATGAAAAATATATTACGAATTGGATTATTATTAATAGTAGGGATAATATTAACTTCTTCAAATTTAAAAGAAAATTATTTTGAAGGTGAAATACATTATGATATTGATTATAAACTTCAGACAGATAAAACTACTATTGAAAGTTTAAAATTATCAACAGGATCAAAAATGATAATGTTATTTAAAGAAGGAAATCATTATAAGAAAATATATAATTCTAGAGGTGAATTAATTGAGGAGAGAATGTTATTATTAAAGAATAATAAGTCTTATGCAAAACGATATGACTCTGATACAATAACATGGTTTGATATAACTAAAAATGATTCTCCAACAGTTTTTAAAATAAGCGGAACTAAGAATTTTTTAAATCAAAAATGTACAATTGTAGACTCAGAAACAAATAATAATAAAACTTTAAAAGCTAGGTATGTTTATTCAAATGAGTTGAAAACAAATCCAAATTGGTATGAAAATTATAAAGAAGGAAACTATAATGAAATTTCCAAAAAGTTGAATTGTATAATTTTAGAGCAAAATTTTGACGCTTATTATTACGAAAGAATATTACAAGCTACTTCCATTAGTTCGAGAATAATTACAAATCAAGAATTTGGATTTGAATTAAACAACAAACCTTTAAAACAAATATAAAACTGTGCACAACAAAACCTATAAATAATACGGTTTTCAGTTTGCAATTCGGGACGTAAGTGTATATTTACATAGTCGCCAAATCTTTTAATTTGGCTTTTTTAAAACGACAAAATAAAAAACAAAACAAAAAGCTTATGGCTTGTGTCGACACGAAAATCCGCGGATTTTCTACCCGCACTATTCATAGCTAAACGTTGTGCATAATTTAAGCAAACTCGTTACTCAACAAAAATCATAGTTCACTCATTATAACTTTTCTTTTCAAAAGAACTGAATTATTTTCGAGAAACTAAATAAATAAAAAATGAAATTCTCGATTACTATCATATTTTTCTGTCTAATTTTAAGTTGTAAAAGCCCAAAGAATTTTAACGATCTATATGACTACGAACCAAGTTTAGCATTCACTTATATGGTTGGATATAACGGAGAAAATATAGTATGCGAAACCGATTTTGAATCAGTCAAAATATATTCCTATGAATTATTCAAAAATGGTCAAGTAAAAGATAGTACCCTTATGGATTACCAAAATCTGGATTTTTATTTAACTCAAAAGCATCACACAACTTATGAAGTAAAATATGATAGCTTAAATAGAGATTTCGAAAGATATGCAACCCGAATATCTAATAACCAAACTCATCTGAATTACAGAAAAATTTATGACGGAAAATCGAATCTCAAAGAATGGATAGTTTTTAACAGAGATGGTCAAGTAAACTTCAAAGTGTTTTATGATTATAATTCTGATAACAAAATAATCCGAGAGGCAAAGTATTACGGTTACTTTCTATATGATACTCCAATTTTACGATATTTAAACTACTACGAATATCCAAAAGATGGATTGGAAAAGCGAATTTTCTGCGACGAGGAATTTCAAAAAAATAAATGCAACCGAATTGCATTCTATAAATACGACTTAAAAAACAGGATAGTAGAAAGTAATATTGGAAATCTTAAAAATGGAAAATTTGAAAGCCAAGAAAAATGGAAATACTACTATGAACAAGACAAAAAAACAAGAGAAGAATATTATGAATTAGACACCTTGAATTATACTCGAGTTTTGGAATACAATTCAAATGGACTACTACATATTCATAAAATTATTTTCCCAAATGAAAAAAGACAAATAAGTTTATTGAAATACTTTTACATGAATGGAAGAAAAACTACGCACAACAACACCTATAAATAATACGGTTTTCGGGCTTTAATTCGGGACCAAAATGTATATTTACAATACCGCCAAATCTTTTAATTTGGCTTTTATAAAACGACAAAATTAAAATCAAAACAAAAAACTCTTAATCATTCTGATTTTTTCATAAACAAACTGACTAGGTACTGACTAATTACTGAGCTAAAAAACCACAAGACCCTCACATACATGGTGTTGTGATTTCTACTTGTGACCGCGAAGGGATTCGAACCCCCAACCCTCAGAGCCGAAATCTGATATTCTATCCAGTTGAACTACGCAGCCATTTATATATTTTTGTCATTGCAAGGTGTTTCAACCAAGCAATCTCTTAACTTCAAAGAGACTATCACGTTAAACAAAAAAGTTTAACTCACAGTGACATTAAAATATTATATTAAATTCTTTTTTACTAATACTGAAATGGTTTTTCCATCAGCCTGACCTGCAACCTCTTTGTTTACGACAGCCATAACTTTACCCATATCCTTCATTCCGCTTGCACCAAGCTCTTCAATAGCCTGCAATACAATCTTCTCCACTTCTTCCTCTGTAAATTGCTCTGGTAAAAACTGTTCAATTATGGCAGCTTGCGCTAATTCAGGTTCCGCTAAATCTGCTCTATTTTTTTCTGTAAAAATTGCTGCACTATCTTTGCGTTGCTTTACTAACTTTTGAATCATTTTTACCTCCTCTGCTTCAGACAATTCCTGCTTAGACCCTGACGCCGTTTGAGCTAATAATAATTCTGCTTTTATAGCTCTTAGTGACGTTAAAGCGACCTGATCTTTTGACTTCATAGCCTCTTTTAACTTCACCATGATTTCTGCTTGTAAACTCATTTGTATCGGATTTTAAAATGCATGTAAATATAAAAAAATAAAACCGAAACAGTCAATGACTGTTTCGGTTTATATGCAATAACTTTACTTCAAACTTAGTCTACATTATCATGTAAAAAAGAATTGTTTGAACGCAGCTGAATATCATCATTACTATCCGTTCCGATAGTAGTACGAGATATTGCTCCATCCGCATCCGATTTCTCATTTAAATCGATCCCCATACGCTTATACGCAGGTTCCTTTTCTATTTCATCTACATTATTTGCATTAGCATTATGACGAAATTTATAATTAAATTCTTTTAACTTTTTTCTACGTGCATCAGCTCTTAATCGTAAACTTTCCTCAATAGAAGTATTAAAAGGATCTATTTCAGCATGGTTTTCTACCACCACGTCTTCTTCTATTATTACATTTTCTACTTTATTAGGAGTTGTAGTAAAAGAAAAAGCTTCTTCTACCTTTTCTTCTTGAACAGGGGTTACCTTTTGAACAGGAGCAACTTCTTCTGCTTCAGGACATTCTAAACTATAACGAATTACACCGTTTTCGTTTTGTTCCTTAACAGGAACCACATCAATATGATCGGTAACTTCAATATTATTTATTTCTTCTGAAAGCTGAAATACTACTTTATCCTCTACTTGTTGAACTGGCTCAAACAAATCTTCTGAAGTAGCCATTGGCGCTTCAAACGAGAACAACGCTTCTTCTTCAACTGGAACTACTTCTGGAGCAACAACTTCAACGTCATTAACATCTGTAATTACAAAATCATCTGCCGTTAAAACAGACGGAGCAAGTACCTCGTCATAAACCACATCAATATTCTTAATTAATTCCGATGTTGGAATTAAATCATTCAACACTTCAGCCTGCTTAACCTCTTCGATAACCTCATTATCAAATAAGGTATGCCTAATAACAGGCTCCTCCTTTTTAACTGGAGCTACAATTGCCTTAGGCAATTCAATATCAGAAATCACATTTTTAGTAGATAACACCTGAGTAGCAATCTGGTTTTCTTCTAAAGCGTGAATAATTTTTTTTGCTTCTGTATTTACAATATCATCTTGCTGATCAGCTTCAAATCCAGTGGCAATAATCGTCACCGAAACATCACCTCCTAAAGCTTCATCTTCACCAACACCCATAATGATGTTAGCTCCATTTCCAGCTTCAGTCTGAATATGCTCATTAATTTCACCAATTTCATCAATAGTAATTTCTTCGGTACCAGAAATGATTAACAACAATACGTTTTTAGCGCCTGTTATTTTATTATCATTTAATAACGGAGAATCTAGTGCCTTAAAAATCGCATCATTAGCTCTATTAGCCCCTGAAGCTACTGCAGATCCCATAATAGCACTACCGCTATTTGATAATACTGTTTTAGCATCTCTAAGGTCAATATTTTGCATATAGTGATGCGTAATAACTTCCGCAATACCTTTTGCTGCAGTTGCCAACACCTCATCAGCTTTAGCAAACCCAGCTTTAAAACCTAAGTTACCATAAACTTCACGCAATTTGTTATTGTTAATTACAATAAGAGAATCTACTTCTTTACGTAATTTTTCAACCCCAATTTGAGCTTGTTCATTTCTCATTTTTCCTTCAAACTGAAACGGAACAGTAACAATACCTACTGTAAGTACGTCCAACTCTTTTGCCATACGAGCAATAATAGGTGCTGCACCGGTACCGGTACCTCCACCCATTCCTGCAGTAATAAACACCATTTTAGTATTTGTACCAAGCATGGTTTTGATCTCCTCAAAACTTTCAATAGCTGATTGCTCTCCCACATCAGGATTAGCACCTGCTCCCAAACCTTCGGTTAAAGACATCCCCAACTGAATTTTGTTTGGCACTGCACTATTTTCTAGCGCTTGCGAATCTGTATTACAGATTACAAAATCTACCCCATTAATACCTGATTGGAACATGTGGTTGATAGCATTACTACCTCCACCACCTACTCCGATGACTTTAATTACATTTGATTGATTTTTTGGCAAATCAAATGAAATCCCTCCGAATTCTGTGTTGCTACTCATAAATTCTTTTTTATACTTTTTTTCTCGTAAATAATTATTGCAAAATAAATTATACTTATTCTGCCGTATCTAAAAAATCTCTAAAATTGTCCGACCACTTTTGAAGAACACTTTTTTTCTCCTTTTTTGGTTTTTCAATTATTGGCTCATCTACTATTTCTTCCTCAGAAACAACATCTGATACAATTGCGTCGATATTTTGGGGTATCTCTTCAATGTTCTCTTCTTGCTTAACCACTACTTTGGATTGAACTTCCGCAGCATTCATCACCAAACCAACCGCTGTTGCATACAACGGACTAGTTGCTTTTTCATTTGAATCTCCTGCTAAATGCTCATTTGGATACCCAATTCTGGTATCCATCCCAGTAATATATTCTGTCAATTGCTTGATGTGATTCAACTGCGAACCTCCACCCGTAATTACTATACCTGCAATCAACTTCTTTTTCTGCTCCTCGTGGCCGTAATTTTTAATTTCAGAAAAAATTTGTTCTACAATTTCCACTACTCTTGCGTGAATAATTTTAGATAAGTTTTTTAATGAAATTTCTTTAGGGTCCCTGCCTCTTAGACCAGGTATGGAAACAATTTCATTTTCTTTATTTTCTCCTGGCCAAGCCGAACCAAATTTTACTTTTAATAATTCCGCTTGTTTTTCAATAATTGAACAACCTTCTTTAATATCTTCAGTAATTACATTACCTCCGAAAGGTATAACCGCCGTATGACGAATTATTCCATCTTTAAAAATTGCTAAATCAGTTGTTCCTCCACCTATATCTATCAAGGCTACTCCTGCTTCTTTTTCTTCTTGACTTAACACTGCATTTGCAGATGATAATGGTTCTAAAGTAATACCAGCAAGCCCCAAACCAGAATTCTTAACACATCTTCCTATATTTCTAATCGATGCTATTTGCCCAACCACTACATGAAAATTAGCTTCTAATCTACCACCATACATTCCAATAGGCTCTTTTATTTCGGCTTGCCCATCTATTTTATACTCTTGTGGTAACACATGAAGAATCTCTTCTCCTGGCAGCATAATTAATTTATGCACCTGATTAATCAGTGCATCAATATCATTATCATCAATTACCTCATCAGAATTAGTTCTGGTAATATAATCACTGTGCTGAATACTTCTGATATGTTGACCCGCAATACCAACAACTACATCTTCAATCTTTAAACCTGAAGACATTTCTGCTTCCTGTACTGCTTGTTGAATAGATTGTATTGTTTGAGTAATGTTATTTACAACACCTCTGTGTACACCAAGACTCTTGGTTTTTCCTATACCAAGGATTTCCAGTTTTCCATACTCATTCTCACGACCAATCATAGCCACGATTTTTGTTGTCCCAATATCTAAACCAACTGCAATTTTACTGTCCTCCATAGCTTATTTTTTGGTGCAAATTACTTGTGATGCAATTTGTAAATTAACTCTATTATACATTTCTATAGTTTTGTCCTTTAAAGCTTTTTTATAAAACGCTTTAAAGTTGCTCAACTTTATTTCTCTACTCTCTGATGTTCCAAAATCAATTAGAAAATCGAATTCTCTCAACAATAATATGTATTTATTTCCTTCCACTACAACACCAACTATCTCTTTTTTAAAAAACAGATCCTCATTGATGCTTTTCATCATTTTAAATACATCCGACAAGTTCTTTTTAGTAACATTTCCAGTCACCAAAGGTACTCGTACAGAAAAATTTGGCGAAGTAGGCATCATTTTCCCTTCTTCGTCAATGTAAAAAGACTCTTTTGTTTGCACTCTAGCTAGTGGTATTTTCTGTAAAACATTAACCCCAACTCCCCCATTTACAGAAACATACACATTGGCGTTTCTGATATACGGATTAGTGTCTAACACAGATTCTATACTATTCAAATCTAAGGCATCTTTCCTTATGTTTTTAACACTTCCATTATTTTGTATTAACAACTTATTAACCGTTTCTTCAGAAATCAACGGTTGTTCAGGATTATCAAAGACTATTGGGGTAGGTGTCAAAAACCTAGACTTGTTTCTTACTGAAGCTGAGACAGATAAAAACAACACAAACCCTAACAACAAAAATAATTTGATGCTCAATATTGTTCTTTTAGTAAATCCTTTATTTTTAGCTACCTCACTCATTATCAATACTTAATTTATTCCTTCTTTAATTCGTTTTACTTCAGCACCAATGTCACCAGCACCAATTGTTAATATAATTTTCGCGTCAGAATTTTTAATTTCCGAAACAATGTCTTTTTTAGTAATCAATTTCTTGTTTTCACTTGTAATTTTACCCAACAACCACTCAGATGTAACCCCTTCAATTGGCAATTCTCTAGCCGGATAAATATCCAACAAGCGTACTTCATCAAACCGACTTAAACTCTTTCCAAAATCTACTGCAAAATCTTGTGTTCTGCTAAACAAATGAGGTTGAAAAATAATCATAACTTTATCATTTGGATACATTTCTGTAACCGCTTGATATACCGCATTTATTTCCGTAGGATGATGCGCATAGTCATCTATATACACTAAGTCATTCGTTTTTATTTGGTATGTAAATCGTCGTTCTACCCCCTTAAAAGAAGCTAAGCCCTCTATTAATTTACTAGCATCAAACCCATTATCATAAGCCATTGCAAAGGCTACTAATGCATTAGATAAATTATGCTGCCCTGGCAAACTAAACTTGACACCAGACAACAATTCCGTTGGTGTTTTAATACTAAAACGATAAATCCCATCAATGATTTCAAAATCCTGAATACTATAATCAGCGTCATCATTTATGCCATATGTAATCCCTTGTAAAGGCAATCCGTTTTTAACAAACAACTTCTTTTTATTTGATAGCTTTTCCGAGAAATCAACGAAACTTTTTTCCAACTCTTCGGCTTGACCATAAATATCTAAATGATCTGCATCCATAGAGGTAATACAAGCTACATCTGGAGATAATTGCAAGAAAGACCTATCGAATTCATCAGCCTCAACAACAGATATCTCTGATCCGTTTAAAATTAAATTGGAATGATAATTTTCTGTTATCCCACCTAGAAAAGCAGTCATATCAGCATCACAAATCTTTAACAAATGCCCAAGTATACTAGAGGTTGTAGTTTTCCCATGTGTACCGGCCACTGCAAAGCAGAAGGTGTTTTTAGTAATGAGTCCTAAAACCTCTGCCCTTTTTTGAATAGTAAATTTATTTACCACAAAATACTGCAACTCACTATGCGTACTTTGAACCGCTGGGGTATACACCACTAACGTGTCTTCTGACTTCTTAAATTCAGAAGCTATTAAATCAATAGAGTCTTCAAAATGAACAGCAATACCCAGCTGAATTAAATCATCAGTGATTTTTGTTGGAGTTTTATCATATCCTGCAACTTGCTTTCCTATTTCATGAAAATAACGTGCAAGAGCACTCATTCCGATTCCTCCGATTCCAACAAAATAAACCTTATGTATTTTTTCTAAATTCAAAATATACCTCTCCGTATTATTTACTTTATTAATTTTTCAATTTCGTCTACAATATCTTTGGTTGCATTTTCAAGAGCTAACTTTTTTATCTCAACAGCTAACCTTTCTTGCAATACACTATTCCCTAACAAGTCTTTACATTTCGCTTCAAAATCAGTATCCAACTCAGATTCTTTAATTAACATCCCCGCCCCATTGTCGGTAATTGCTTGTGCATTTTTAGTTTGATGATCCTCAGAAACATTTGGACTAGGTATAAAAACCACTGGTTTACCTACGACACATAACTCAGAAACAGAGCTCGCTCCAGACCTTGAAATAATCATATCAGCTGCAGCATAAGCCAAATCCATTCTGTTTAAAAATGCATGTGTTTGCACATTCTCTTTATTATCATGAATCAGATACTCGTCTATATATAACTTCCCCGTTTGCCAAATCAATTGAACTCCTTGATTTTCGAAAAAAGAAAGCTCTTTATTTATTAATTGATTAATTCTTCTTGCCCCTAAACTACCTCCTAAAACTAATATTGTTTTTTTTGCAGCATCCAATTTAAAAAACTCTTGCGCCTCTTTTCTTTTGGACTTTATCTCTAATAAATCTTGACGAACTGGGTTTCCTGTTTTTACAATTTTATCACTTGGAAAAAAACGCCCTAAACCATCATAAGCTACACATATTGTTTTCGCTTTTTTTGACAACAACTTATTGGTTATTCCCGGAAATGAATTTTGCTCTTGTATTAAAGTAGGCACCCCTTTTGAATTTGCCATTTGCAATAAAGGACCACTGGCAAAACCTCCAGTTCCTATAGCAACATCAGGCTGAAATTGTTTTATTATTTTTTTAGCTTTCCACAAGCTACTTATCAACTTAAACGGAAACAACAAATTATTTTTCGACAACAATTTACGCTGGATTCCAGTAATCCAAAGCCCTTTAATATCATAGCCTGCTGCCGGAACTTTTTCCATTTCCATTCTATCATTTGCTCCTACAAATAAAAAGTCAGTATCGGGGTAGCGTCTTTTTATTTCATCCGCAATAGCAATAGCAGGGTATATATGCCCTCCTGTTCCACCTCCTGATACGATAACTTTCAATTTTTTCATTTGCTATACCCTTAACTCTATACTATAATTATATTTATACCGTTTGACGTAATACATCAAGTGGATTTTCTTTTTTTAAACCTTTGACTTTTTTCTGACTTGCACTCACACTTAATATAATTCCAAATGCCAAACAAGTCATCCATATTGATGTTCCTCCTGAACTTATTAATGGCAATGTTTGACCAGTTACCGGAAACAACTCAACCGCAACCGCCATGTTTATTAGTGCTTGAAATATTATTGGCAAACCAACACCGATCACTAATAACTTACCAAAAAAAGTATCCGATTTATTCAAAATTACAATCAGCCTAAACAGCATTAACAAGTAAAACAACAATATTGTTACCCCTACTACTAAACCCCATTCCTCAACTATAATCGCATAAATAAAATCAGATGATGATTGAGGCAAGAAGTTTTTTTGAACACTTTTTCCTGGACCTAAACCAAATAACTGTCCAGAAGCTATTGCTGTTTTAGCACGTTCTATTTGATAATCTTCTTCTGTATCTTCTCCATTAGAGAAATTTTCAATTCTTGACATCCAAGTATCAACTCTATTTGGAAACGCATCAGGGAATGCTTTTGCTGATAAAAAAAACAACATAACAAACACCAAACCTGCTCCAACAATTACCCCCATGTACTTTAATGAATACCCACCTAAAAACACCAAGACCATAACCATTGAAAAAATAAGTGCAGCTGTTGAAAAGTTCGCTGGAAAGATCAAAATTATAACTGCTCCTACTGGAATCCAAAGCTCAATAAAACTCTCCTTAAATGTAATAGTCTTATCTTTTATCTTTGCCAAATACCTAGCTACATACACCATTAACACCACAGAAGCTAAAGTTGATGTTTGAAACGAAAAATTTACTACAGGAACCCGTATCCACCTACTCGCATTAGCCCCACCAATTGTGGTTCCTTGCATTAAGGTAATTCCCAACAAAACAATTACAACAGGTAGGATTACCATTGACAACCCCTTTAACCGATGATATTGTATTTTATGCACTCCGTATATTATCCCAAAACCTAATACTAAATGCACCCCATGTTTTAACAACAACTTAGAGGTACTAAATCCATACAAGTTTGCTAAATTACTACTGGCACTATATACAGGTAAAAATGAAAACAATGCAAGCAACGTTATGATCGCCCATAAAGCTCTATCTCCTCCTATATTCTTTAGTATACTACTCATTATAAGCTACGTATTGCTTCTTTAAATTGTCTTCCTCTATCTTCATAGTTTTCAAATAAGTCAAAACTTGCACAAGCTGGTGACAACAATACATTATCTCCTTTTTCAGCCAAATGATAAGCCATTTTAACTGCCTCTGCCATTGATTCTGTTTCCACCAATGTTTCAACAGTATTTTCAAAAACATGTTTTATTTTTTTATTATCGCTCCCTAAGCAAATTACCGCTTTAACTTTTTCGTTAACCAACGACAATAATTCCGTATAATCATTTCCTTTATCTACCCCACCTACAATCCAGACCGTAGGCGACCTCATGCTATCAAGCGCATAAAAAGTCGCATTTATATTAGTAGCTTTTGAGTCATTTATATACTGAACATTCTGTATTTTCAACACATTCTCCAAACGATGCTCCACACCTTGAAAACTAGCTAAGCTTTCTCTTATTGTTGCTTTTCTAATTTTTAATAAATTTGCAACTGCAGCAGATGCCATTGCATTTTTTACATTATGCTTCCCTTCTAATGCTAAGTTTTTTACTGGCATAGTAATAATTTCTTCTTTAATTGTTAGTTTAATATTGTCATTATCTAAACAGACACCTTGTTTTATTTTTTTAGTTAAAGAGAATGGTATTAAAGTAGCTTTCACGTCATGCTCACTCAAATATTTTTCTATCTCTTTATCATCTGCGTCGTATATTAAATAATCGTCGGCAGTTTGATTTTTTGTTATTCTAAATTTCGATGCAATATAATTTTCATATTGATATTCATACCGATCCAAATGATCTTCCGAAATATTTGTAATTACTGCTATATGCGGTTTGAAATTTTGAATTCCATCTAACTGAAAACTACTCAATTCCAATACATAATTATCAAACTTTCCTTCAACCACCAGTTCCGCAAAACTATCGCCAATATTCCCTGCTATTCCAACATTCAACTCTTCTTTTAACAGATGATGCGTTAATAAAGTAGTTGTCGTTTTCCCATTACTTCCTGTTATCCCAACAATAGTTGCTTCGGTAAATTGAGCAGCGAACTCTATTTCAGAAATAACTGGCACCCCCATCTTTTTCAGTTTCAAAACCAACGGCACATTATCTGGAATCCCCGGGCTCTTCATTACCACATCAGCATTTAAAATTTTTGCTTCAGTATGCTTCTGATCTTCCCATTCAATTTCGGTTTCCAACAACACGTTTTTGTACTTATCTTTAATTATCCCTTTATCAGAAACAAACACACCATAGCCTTTTTGCTTTCCTAAAAGCGCTGTTCCTACACCACTTTCTCCCCCACCAAGTACAACCAATCTTTTCATCTACCTAAGCTTCAAGGTTACCATAGTTAATACCGCTAGCATTATTGCTACAATCCAAAAACGATTGACAATTTTACTTTCATGCATTCCTTTTTTCTGATAATGATGATGTAGTGGTGACATTAGAAAAATCCGTTTTCCTTTGCCATATTTCTTTTTCGTATACTTAAAATAACTCACCTGAAGTACTACCGATAAATTCTCAGCCAAGAAAACCCCGCATAAAATTGGAATCAATAATTCCTTACGCACTGCTATTGCAATAACCGCTATGACCCCTCCAATAGTTAAACTTCCCGTATCCCCCATAAACACTTGAGCAGGAAATGTATTGTACCATAAAAAACCTATTAAAGCCCCCACAAAAGCACCTACAAAAATGGTCATTTCACCTATCCGAGGGATATACATAATATTTAGATAATCCGAGAAAAGAATATTTCCAGACACCCAAGTCAATAACCCTAGTACAATTACAGAAATTACTGATGTACCTGCCGCTAAACCGTCAATACCATCAGTTAAATTGGCCCCATTAGAAACTGCTGTTATAATAAATATGACTACAGGGATAAAAATTAACCACCCATAACCCTTCCAATCTTCATTGAAATAAGTAAGTATATCAGAATAATCTAATTCATTGTTTTTAAAAAAAGGAATTGTTGTTTTAGTTGACTTTGCTTCAGGATAAAATTCTTTGACCGCAGGATTATGTATTAACAACATTGCATTGTCAGTACTCACTGTAGCCGTTTGTATCTGGACAGGTATTTGCTCTTTTATGGTAACATTTTCATTAAAATACAACACTGAACCAACAATTAACCCAAGACCTACTTGCCCCAGTACTTTAAATTTTCCTTTAAGCCCATCCTTATCATTTTTGAACTTTTTAATGTAATCATCAATAAAGCCAATTGTCCCCATCCATACAGTTGTTACAATCAACAGTAACACATATACGTTATCTAACTTTGCAAACAACAAAACAGGTATTAATGTTGCAATTATAATAATAAGCCCACCCATTGTTGGCGTACCTTGTTTTTCCTTTTGCCCTTCAAGACCTAAATCTCTAACCGTTTCGCCAATTTGTTGTTTCCTTAAAAAGTTAATTATGTTTTTACCAAAAATCATTGAAATCAACAATGAAACTATTACTGCTAATGCAGCTCTAAACGATATAAACTGGAAAACCGAAGCTCCTGTTAATTGGTAATGTTTTTCTAAATATTCAAATAAGTAATACAGCATATTTTTATTTATTTAGTTTTATCAGTAATTCTTTAACCGTTTTCAAATCGTCAAAATCCGTACGAACTCCATTTACCTCCTGGTATGTTTCATGCCCCTTACCAGCAATTAAAATGATATCATTTGTTTCCGCCATTTGACAGGCCGTTTTTATTGCTTGTAGCCTATTACTTATGGATATCGTTTTTTTATAATTCTCTGGAGACACTCCAGACTCTATCTCTTCTATAATTACCTCAGGATCTTCCGTTCGCGGGTTATCATTGGTGAAAATTGCTTTGGTACTCAAAATTGAAGCTATGCTTCCCATTTTAGGTCGCTTTGTTCTATCTCTATCACCACCACAACCAACAACAGTTAATAATTGCTCACTTCCTGTACGGATGTTATTTATCGTTTCTAATACATTTTTTAAAGCATCTGGTGTATGTGCATAATCAACAATAGCAGTGATTTTATTTTCCTTAGAAACTATATATTCAAATCGTCCACTTACATTCTCCAATAAACTTATCAGACGTAAATTTTCATTTGTCTCTAAACCCAATAATTCTCCTGTCGCAAAAATTGCTAATAAATTATACGCATTAAAACTCCCAATTAATTTTGTCCACACTTCATTATCATTCACTTTCAACAGCAATCCTGAAAACTGATTCTCTAATATTTGCGCTTTATAATCTGCATAACTTTTTAACGCATAACTAACTTTTTTAGCCTTAGTGTTTTGCAGCATTATCTCTCCATTTTTATCATCAACATTTGTTAAAGCAAATGCTGTTTTCGGTAATTCATCAAAGAACAGTTTTTTAACATCTCTATATTCAGCAAATGTTTCATGATAATCCAAATGATCATGAGATAGGTTTGTAAAAATCCCTCCTCTAAACTGCAATCCTGCAGTTCTCTTTTGATGAATCCCATGTGAGCTCACCTCCATAAAACAAAACTCAACACCCTTCTCATTCATCAACTGCAAATAGTGATTTATTGTTAATGAATCAGGCGTGGTATGCGTTGCTTTATACTCAACAGTATCAACCATTATTTTTACCGTAGATAGTAAGCCAACTTTATATCCTGCATTTTTAAACTGTTGATATAATAATGACGCTATCGTGGTTTTTCCATTTGTTCCTGTAACCCCTACCAACTGCAACCTAGTTGATGGATTTTCATAATAATTTGAAGCCATAATTGCCAATGCAGTATTTGCATCTGACACTTGAACATATGTAACACCTTCAACTTTTACAGAAGGCAACTTTTCACAAACAATCACCTTTGCCTGTAAACTAATAGCCTTATCGATATAATCATGACCATCTACTACAGTTCCTCTAAGCGCTACAAACAAATCATTTGACTGTACTTTCCTAGAATCGAATTCTATTTTTGAAATAAGCACATCAGAACTACCAATAATCACATCCAAAGCAACTTTATATAATATGTCCTTTAAATTTTTCATAATAGCTCTAAAACAATTTCTTTATTATTCATTATTTTTTCTCCAACATTAAGGGATTGCTTTTTCACTTTCCCATTTCCTTTTACACGCACATGTAATCCCATATTTTCCAAAAAAGAAATCGCATCCATCCCACTCATTCCTATTACATTTGGGATTGTTTTATATTCCTTTCTACTTTTTTCAAAAAACGTATTATACTGCTCATTCAGCGTTTCACTTTCTTCGATGTTTACATTCACCTCATCAACTAACGGAGTGTCTGTATATATTTTTTTAGCAATTTTCTTAAACACAGGAGCTGCCACCACATTACCATAGTACCCTATTGCTGTATTCGGCTTATGGATAACCACTATACAAGAATACTTAGGATTATCCGCTGGAAAATACCCTGAGAATGATGCTATATACTGTTTTGGATTATTCTTATTCCCATAGTTAGTTGTACAGGTTCCTGTTTTACCTGCCATAGAAAAATCTTTTGAATAGATGTTTTTGGCCGTCCCTCGAACAACCACATTTTTCATCATTTCTTTCACCATACCTATTGTAGCATCAGAACAAATTTTCGGATTTAACACTTCTTTTTCAAATACTTTTATTGGAGCGCTACTTTTAAAATCTCTTATTTCCTTAACAAATCTTGGCTTCACCATTTCCCCATTGTTTGCTATTGCATTATAAAACGTAAGTGTTTGCAAAGGCGTTAATGAAACACCATAACCATAAGCCATCCAAGGCAATGAAATACCACTCCATATTTTTTTATCATTAGGATGAGGAATAAAAGGCTTTCCTTCTCCTTTAAAATCTAAACCGAGCTTATCATTCAGCCCCATATTGTATAGCCTATTCACAAATCGCTCAGGGTCGTTCTTAAACCCTTTATGCACTATTTTCACAAAACCTGTATTAGAAGAAACTTCAAATGCTCTAGCTGCAGATATTTTACCATACCCCCCTTTTCTAGAATCCCTAACATGTTTCCCATAAAAAGTAAGTACTCCATTTTCCGTATCAACCACAGTGCTGGAATCGATTGCTTTATCCTCCAATGCAGCGACCATAACCATTAACTTAAAGGTAGAACCTGGTTCATGAGACTCCCCAATGGCATGATTTAATTGCTCCGAATAACGTCCTTTGGAATTTCTTTTCAAATTTGAAATCGCCTTCACTTCTCCAGTTTTAGTTTCCATTACCACTACTGTTCCGTGTTCAGCCTGGAATTTCTCTAATTGCTCTAACAAAGCATGATGAGCAATATCTTGTATATTTACATTTAGTGTTGAAATTACATCTAAACCATTTTTAGGCTCTTTTTCATTTTCATCATTAATAGGCTTATATTGCCCTTTAGCAATTTTTTGCTTTAAACGCTCCCCATCAATACCTTCAAGATAATCGATGCCAAAAGCACCTTCAATCCCTGCCCCAGAACCTTTCCACCCAATAGTCCTTCTCGCTATTTCTGAAATCGGATGTTCTCTGACAGTATGTTGTTCAACTATAATACCCCCTTTATAAGCTCCTAGATTAAAAATAGGAAAGCTCTTTATTCTAATATAATCCGAGTACCCTAAATTCCTTGTAACTAAAGTATACCTGTTTTTTGTTCTTCTTGCTTTTTTTAATTTAGCTTTATAATAACCTGAAGTACCCCCCAACATGATTGACAGCGAATCACAAAGTGGGTTTAAAGATTTAGAAAAATTCTTTTTAGAAACAGTAACCGCATCGAACCTAATATCATATTTAGGAACAGATGTAGCCAACAAACTACCATCATCCGCGTAAATACTACCTCGATTAGCTTTTATGATATCCCTTTTTATTGTTCGTGACTCTGCTAAAGCTCTATATTTATCTCCTTGAACATATTGCACACTAATTAGCTTATACACAATTAACATCGCGAACACCAAAAACAGTATCACCACTATATATAACCTATTCAATATGTTTTTACTTGCTACTGACACAATTAGAAACTATTTTGTTAGAACTTTTATTTTTTTTGGAGGAACCTCCGACGACTTCAGCCCTCTTTTTTTCATCTTCTCAGCAACTTTTGACTCCATCTTCAACTTCATTAACTGAGATCTTAAATCCACATATTCTGAACGTAGTTCTTTCACCCTACTATCCAAATCACCAATAGCGAACACTTTTTTTTCAGCGTGATGAGAACTTGCTATCATTATCAACAATAAAACAACAGAAAACCCAATAAATCTCCAGTTTTTAACAGCATCATCATCGATTAAAAAACGCCCTTTTAATATATTTAGCAGCTTATTTTTCAATTCGTTCTGCTATTCTGAGCTTAGCACTTCTTGCTCTGTTATTTATTTTTATTTCTTCTGATGACGGTATAATCATCTTTCCTTTTCTCTTAAAAGGAACAGAGATGTTTCCATAGAAATCCTTTTCAGGCTCTCCTTCAAACAAGCCGCTTCTTACAAACCTCTTTACCAACCTATCTTCTAAAGAATGATATGAAATCAAACTCAATCGTCCACCTTCCTCTAATAACTCTGGCGACTGCATTAACAACTCCTCTATAACTACCAACTCTTCATTTACCTCTATTCTTATTGCTTGAAATATCTTTGCCAACACTTTATGTTCTGCATGCTTTGGCAAAAACTTGGCAACAATACCTTTTAAATCTTCAATGGTATCAATTTTCTCATCTCTAGAAGCTACAATTGTAGCAGCTATCGCTTTTGCATTTGTCAACTCTCCATAAACAGAAAACATTCTCCTTAATTCTTCTTCCGAATAGCTGTTTACAACATCATGAGCAGAAGTTTTCATTTTCTTACTCATTCGCATATCCAAATCAGCATCAAAACGAATTGAAAAACCTCTTCCTGCCTCATCAAACTGATGCGAAGAAACTCCAAAATCTCCTAAAATCCCATCTACTTTTCTTACACCGTGAAAACGAAGAAACCTTTTTATATATCTAAAATTTTCATGAATCAAAGTAAATCGATCATCATCGATTGTGTTTTTAATTGCATCTTCATCCTGATCAAAAGCAAACAACCTTCCTTTATCACTTAATCGAGATAAAATCTCTCTTGAATGGCCTCCTCCACCAAAAGTCACATCTACATACACTCCGTCAGGATTAATATTCAACCCATCAACACTCTCTTTTAACAATACCGGACTATGATACTCCATTGAAATCGTCATTTTTATCTCCCATAACCTCTTCTGCTAAATCTGCAAAATCTACAGCAGCATCGTTTATAGCTGATTCATATTTATCTTTATCCCAAATTTCTAAAATATTCACTGCAGAAGAAATTACAATTTCTTTCTCCAATCCTGAATATCCAATTAAATCTTTTGCAACCAATAACCTCCCAGAACTATCCAACTCAATCATCTTCACTCCAGCAGTTAATCTTCTTACAAAATCATTATTTTTTCTATCAAACCTATTTAGCTTGTTTACTTTCTGCATTAACACATTCCACTCTTCCATTGGATACAATTCCAAACATGGCTGAAATACAGATCTTTTTAAAACAAAACCATTTTCTAAAATAGAAGACAACTGCTTTTTCAATGCACTTGGTAGCATTACTCTACCCTTAGCATCAATTTTACACTCGTATGTCCCTATTATATTAATCACGGAATTGTTTGGTTCTATTACTTTTCAAAGATATGAAGAAATTCCCCACATTTTACCACATACCACCACTTTGTTAATAAGTTTTACCACTCAACCCCAAAACAAGTGTAAACACTGGAATATGAGATTGTTAAAAAGCCTATTACATCAGCATAAAACTTGATTCACTGCATAAAAAACCGCAAGTGAAAAGTAAAAAAAAAAGTGTAAATTTGCTGATTGTTAAAACAGCATCTATAACTATTTTTATAGCGTTGTAGAAAACGACCCAATATGAAATTCAAGCTAAAAAAAGAAAAAGAATATAATTTTATTGAAGTTGGAGAAGGTACACCTATTGTCGTTTTACACGGACTAATGGGAGGATTAAGTAACTTTGAAGGCGTTACCGATTATTTTCCTGAAAAAGGATACCAAATAATCATTCCTGAATTGCCTATTTACACTATGTCACTACTGAAGACTAACGTAAAAAGTTTTGCGAATTACGTAAAAGATTTTTTAGATTCTAGAGGGTTAACCAACGTTATTTTATTAGGTAATTCTTTAGGAGGACATATTGCATTACTTTTTTCAAAAATGTACCCTGAATACGTAAAAGGACTTGTAATTACTGGTAGTTCTGGTCTATACGAGAGTGCTATGGGAAGTGGTTACCCAAAAAGAGGAGACTATGAGTTCATTAAGAAAAAAGCAGAAGATGTTTTTTACGACCCAAAAGTTGCTACTAAAGAAATAGTAGACGAGGTTTATGACACTGTAAATAACAGACATAAATTAATTCGTACTCTTGCAATTGCAAAAAGTGCTATCCGTCACAATATGGCAAAAGATTTGCCAAAAATGAAACAACCAACTTGTATAATCTGGGGTAAAAACGACAATGTTACTCCTCCGAATGTTGCAGATGAGTTTCACGAATTATTACCTGATTCTGATTTATATTGGATAGACAAATGTGGTCATGCTGCAATGATGGAACTTCCAGAAGAGTTCAATACATTGTTAGATGAGTGGCTAACAAAAAGAAAATTATAACAACTCTATTTTAGTTGATAAATTAGTATCTAGATAATGAAAATTAAATCTGCTGAATTTGTAATAAGTAACTCTTTGGTTACTAAGTGCCCGAAAGATCGTTTACCTGAGTATGCCTTTATTGGGCGCTCTAATGTTGGTAAATCATCTTTAATCAACATGATAACCAATAAAAAAAGTTTAGCAAAAACATCTGGAAGACCTGGTAAAACACAGCTTATCAACCATTTCATCATTAACAAAGAATGGTTTTTAGTAGATTTACCTGGTTATGGTTATGCACGTGTTTCTAAGAAATCAAAAAAGACATTTCAAAAATTCATTACTGATTATTTTGAGAAACGTGAACAAATGGTTTGTGCTTTTGTTTTAGTTGATTGCAGACATGAACCTCAAAAAGTAGATTTGGAATTTATGGAATGGCTTGGAACAAATCAAGTGCCATTTAATATTGTTTTCACCAAAGCGGATAAAGTAAAACCAGAAGCCTTAAAAAGAAATATTGCACGATACCAAGAGATTTTATTAGAAACTTGGGAGGAATGCCCTCAGTACTTTGTTACCTCTTCAAGTAATTACTCTGGAAAGGAAGATTTATTAGCTTATATCCAAAGTATTAATCAGTCTATGGAAGAATAGCAAGCACTTATAATGCTTTAAATTTAATTTCGTAAACGGTTCCATTATCATCCAATCTTTTTACGGCTCCTTTTAGTTGCCTTACAAAAGACTTAATCAATTTTGCACCCATATTCTCTGGGCCTTTAGTAACCCCCATTCCAATACCATCGTCATTTACTTGTAATCTATATTCTTTTCTGGCCTTTGTTTTTTTAAGTAACACAGTAATCATTCCCTTATCTCTTCCAACAAACGCATGTTTTAGGGAATTAATCACCAACTCATTAATAATCAACCCTAACGGAATTAAGGTATCCATATTAAACTCAAACGGATCAATATCTAACCTCAAACTAATATCTTTATCCAATCTATACGCTACCACCAAATCAGTAATTAACTTTTCAAAATGTTTTTTAGTTTCAATTTTACTTAAACTATCTGTTTTATACATTTCCTCATGCAAACTAGCCATTGACAATACTCTACTTTGTACTTTTTTAAAAACCTCAACTGTTTTTACATCATCCATAGTTGATGACTGCATCCTTAATAAACTATTTACAATCTGCAAATTATTTTTTACACGATGATGAATTTCCTTAAGCATTGTTGTTTTTAATTCATTTTGCTTTTTAAAATGTTGAAGATTAATTTGACCTATTCGAATTCTAAGCACTGCGTAAATTATTGCCAAAAACCCCAATACACTTAAAAAATAAAACCAATTGGTTCCCCAAAATGGAGGAGATATCTCAATTATTAATTCTTTAGAAATCTTATTCCATACCTGGTCATTATTTGCAGACCTTGCTTTAAACACATATTTGCCTGGATCCAAATTCGTATAAGTAGCCTTACGGTTTCTTGAATTTACTGACACCCAATTTTCGTCAAACCCTTCTAACTTATATTCAAAAACATTTCTTTTTGGATTTATATAATGTGATGCAGCAAACTCTATAGAAAAAACACTATGCGTATGTGACAACTTTATTTTTTCTGTCTCATTGATGTCCTTATCTAAAATAACGTTTGAATCATCAGATATACCAAGTTCAGAAAGCATTTTTTTTGGTTTAACTATAGTATTAAAAATTAAAAAATCCGTGAGGACTACCTCTGGAAGCACTTGATTTTCATCAATTTTATCAGGATAAAAAGCATTAAACCCTTCATTTCCCCCAAAATACATTCTTCCCGTTTTACTTTTATAAAAAGCACCTTGATTAAATTCATTGCCCTGAACTCCATCATTTTCATCATAATTCTTAAATGTTTCCGTAGTAGGATCAAATTTTGACAACCCATTATTTGTACTTACCCATATTTTATTTTCATTATCAATTAACAAGTTATAAATCCCATTATTCAACAATCCATTTTTTGTAATATAATAACTACTCTCTTCAGTATCAATATTAAATTGATTTAATCCTCCTCCATAGGTAGCTAACCATAACATATTACTTTTTCCGCCTTGAATACTATATACTTTATTATGAGATATCGATTGCTCATCCCCCTCCCTATACTGGTAGCGTTTAATTTTATTTTTATAAATATCAAATCTTAACATACCTTGCTTGGAACCTAGCCACAATACTGAGCCTTTTTTTAAGATTTCTGTTATATTAATTTTAGTTGTTTCTAATCCTGGAATATTTTTAAGTACATTTTTTGGAATTCTTTTTTCAGGGTTGACAATTGCCTCCATATCAAACTCAAGTAATCCTTGATCAAAAACTCCTACCCACATTTTATTTAAGTCTGTATTTTCAAGAAATCTAAGTATCCTTTCTTTTGAATATATGTGAATGAACTCCTGTTCACTATTAGCATCAAAAATTTGAGCAACCATTTGAGCTTTTAATACGCTTATCCCCTCGTCTGTCCCAATCCATAAATTCCCGAAAGAATCTTCATATAAAGCACCTACAAACTCTTGAACGATTCCTTTGTTTTTAATAGCGTTTACACCATAAAACTTAATTTTCCCTGATTTTTCGTTCACAACATATAATCCATGATTAGTTCCCCACCATATATTTTTATTCCTATCTTCTAATACCGCCCATACACTTTTATCATTTGGATTTTTAATGTTCTCATCAGGTGTTTTAAAATAATTAAAATTTTTTGAAAATGGATTAAACCTATTAATTCCAGAACCAAAAGTCCCTATCCAAATCGCCCCTGATTTATCCTGAAAAATTGACGTCACCATGTTATTAGACAAACTTTTGGGATCAGTAATATTTTGCTTGTAACGTTCAAAAGCACCTGTTTTTTCATCAAACTTATTAAGACCATCAATAGTCCCTATCCAAATAACACCTTGGTCATCTTGTAATATTGAAGTAATAACATTGTTAGATATACTTTTCGAATTATTAGAATCATACGTATAAATACTAATTTTATGAGTGTCATAATTATAAACATACAAACCTGAACCAGAACCAATAAGTAGCATTCCAGAAGCTATTTGGAACATTCCAAAATTATAATGTGGACTTATTATTTTTTCAGGCAACGGTAACTGGATTACTTTTTGAAAAACTTGTGTAGTCAAATCCATTCGATAAACAGCATCTATCGTTTTAACCCATAAACTATTTTCAGAGTCAATATATAATTTCTGAATTCTATTTTTCTCTGTGCTATACTCACCAGACACATCTGTATAAAACCGTTTAAAAGCTCCTGTTTTCGGATTAAACTTATTTAAACCATCATCGGTGCCTATCCACAAAAAACCTTGACCATCTTTAACTATACTATTTATTAGGTTATTAGATAATGAGGTGCTATCATTTTTTATATTAACATATCGTTCTATATTATTATTTAACGGATTAAATTTATTTATACCGTCATCAGTCCCTATCCAAACGTCTTCCTTGTTCTCTTGCAAAAAACACGTTATAATATTATCACTTAAACTGTTAGGGTTATCCGGGATTTTATAATATGTTTGAAATTGATAACCGTCAAACCTATTCAATCCATCATGTGTACCAACCCAAATAAATCCTGATTCATCTTGATCAATAAAATTGGTTACTAAGTGAGATAGTCCATCATCTACAGAAATACGGGTAAATTTAATATCAGTTTCTTGAGAAAAAAGCTTAACCGAAGTAACTAACAACAAGAAAAGCACAACAGGGATGTTGCATATGAAATTTCGATATATATTGCTAACATTACTCATTTTAAACTGATAGGTAAGCACCTATAACAAATTAAGCTAGCAGTAGTAAATGGGTATTATAAATTTACAAAAAATAATTAAGACCTAAAACATTTTTTGCGCGTTAACAAACACCCAGCACAAAACAAGCCGAATACATTTTGTACTCGGCTCGTTCAATATTTTTTATTCTAAATTTAAACTAGGGAAAGGCTATTTTTTTAGCTCTAACTTTTCAGCGAAATAATCACAAAAATCTTTCATTGTTAATGCCATTTTTTCATCCTGAGTAGCGCGTTGATAGCTTTCTGACATACTTACTAGAGTTTGATGAAAGAAAATTTTCATTTGATCTACCGGCATGTCTTTGGTCCATAAATCAATACGTAGCGACTCTTGCTTATCCGCATCCCACACAGATAACATCATTGCTTTGGAATCTTGATTTTCTACCCCACCATCCTGAGCAGTAAAGCTTAGTTTTTCGGGAACTCTATTTTCATCAAGTTCTATAGATAATTTTATTTCAGAAGTTAACTTTGCCATTACTTTGCAGGTTTATATTTTGATTTTTTATACAATTCTTCACCACTTATTGTGGAAAGCTCGTGCAAAGATACATCATTCTTTTCCATAAATTGCTTTACAATTTTCCACCCTAAATAGCGCCCTACCATTCCTGGTGATTCATTATCCAACTCTAAGTAAAACTTAGAAAAAGGTGCTTGAGCCATAAACCTGTTTGACAAAGAGGTATCGGTACTAAACAACAAATCCCTTTCAACAAAATAACTCCATATTTCCGACTCATTCAATTGCGCCCATACAAACTCTTCTTCTGAATACCCTATTCTTGAGGCTTCCGTTTTAAACGGCATAAACAAATCTTTTAAATATAATATTTTTCCAAAAGAAATCATTTGATCTATAAATCTTCGCTGCTTTCCTTTGGCAATATATTTCCTAGCATAAACTTCCGCTACATCAGAAATAATTTGCTCCTTTTTTAAATTAGCACTGATAAATGTTGGGATACCTTGATAAAATTTATGATCCGATCCTAAATAGGTATCAATAGCAATTAATAAAATATTATTTTGCAATAAAACTTTACTTCTGTAATCCACCCTTGTTGTTAACGCTACTACTTCAGGATTTTCAAATTCTGGATAGTAATGTTTAATATGCTTAAATAGTAATTCTAAATCAGCCTCTTCATCATCCAGATTAGGGAATACTTTAGAAGATTCTTCTAATAATTCTACTTCTAAGGTATCTTGTTTTTTAGCTGCCCATAAACTATCAATATTCATAAAACTACGAGGCGCAAAATATGGGTACTTCTTTTTTAAGTTTTCAAACGAAGAAACATCAGCATTATAAAAATCTTGATCAAATCTCCTTACATCAACCTCCATGTCAATTTCAGCAATTTCATCGGGTGTTTTATATTCCTCACTACAAGAAATTAATAGTAATAAAAAAACTGCAAGTACTATTTTGTAATTCATATTTATTAGTGATTTTATATAATAACGAAAAAACTATCAAAAAAGTTTTAATCTCTTAAGAAATAAAATTATTTTCGAGTAATACTATTTATAATCAAATTTTTCGAGTGTAAAATATTCTTTTTTCTAAACACGAGAACTTAATAACAAATAGTAGAAGCAAATTTAAACAATAGATTGCATCATATATAGCAATCCTAAAAATATTCCCAATGCAGACAGAAAAAGTTATTGATCATATTGTAAACTGGTTAAAAGATTACGCAACTAAATCGGGTGTAAACGGGTTTGTTATTGGTGTTTCTGGAGGTATTGACTCTGCTGTAACCTCAACGTTGTGTGCTAAAACAGGTTTTCCGGTTTTATGTATTGAAATGCCTATTCACCAAGCAAAAAGTCATGTTACCAGAGCACAGGAACATATTTCGGATTTAAAAAACAGATTTGACAATGTAACAGATACAAGAGCTGATTTAACTCCCGTTTTTGAAGAGTTTAAAACTGAAGTTTCTTTAGAAGGAAAACAAGAAATTGTTGATATGGCACTTGCGAATACCAGAGCTCGTTTGCGAATGACCACGCTATATCACTATGCTGGTTTATTAGGAAGGTTGGTTGCTGGCACAGGAAATAAAGTAGAAGATTTTGGTGTGGGTTTCTATACCAAACACGGTGATGGTGGAGTAGACTTAAGTCCGATAGCTGATTTAATGAAATCCGAAGTGTACCAAATTGCAGCTGCTTTAAACATTTCAGAAAGTATTATGGTAGCTAAACCTTCTGACGGTTTATTTGGAGACGACAGAAGTGACGAAGATCAAATTGGCGCAAATTATGATGAACTAGAATGGGCGATGAAAATGCAAGACGCTGGTAAAGTGGACACTTATTTTTCAGGAAGAGAATTAGAAGTATTTAAAATTTATTCTAGCTACAACAGAAGAAATAAACATAAAATGGATCCGATTCCTGTGTGCTTGATTCCTACGGAGTTGATGTAAGGTGAAGTATCAGTGAATAGCCACAGTTGGCATGAGTGTTACTATTTTTGATTATTAAAACTACAACACCCTATTCAGTTTCTCTGAAAGCACTTTTTTGAGCACCATATAATCCATTACTTCTTGAATAACATCCGAGTTAGTTACATCAATAGAAACAGTACTTTTTAATTCGTCTATTTTTTTTGTTACTAGAAAACGCCTTAAGGATAGTATGTTTTCATTTA
>Ga0209395_1000760_pt1 | contig 46686 bp, 50 predicted proteins | sample GOMGulsemesocosm_3_FD_184635 | JGI IMG/M metagenome (GOLD analysis project Ga0209395, IMG submission 184635) | Methane-oxidizing microbial communities from mesocosms in the Gulf of Mexico - GOM9D Gulf of Mexico (SPAdes) (version 2) | ecosystem: Environmental > Aquatic > Marine > Cold seeps... | reverse complement strand
TGCACTGCTTTGTCTCCTCCGTATACTACGCAAGGTACCATTCCAGCATTACGTAAGGCTTTAGTAGAAACTTTACCTACGCTTTCTCTTTGTGATCCGTTGATTGTAATTGATTTCATTTTATATGTTTAAATGATTATTAATATCCTTTAATTTAAAGGAGGGCAAATGTAAGTTAATTATTACCTATAGCAAAATACTTGAGTAGTAATTTGTTACTTAATCCACTTACATTATAAATTTTTCACTAATTGATTTATTTTGATGTACACTTTTCATTACATCGGCAAATAATTTTGCTGAACTGATAACTCTTATTTTGTCACTTTTTCGTTTGTGAGGAATAGAATCCGTTACAATTAATTCTTCTAATTGAGAGTTTTCAATACGTTCAAATGCATTTCCTGATAAGATGGCGTGTGTACAAATTGCACGAACACTCAAAGCTCCTCTTTCAATCATCATATCTGCAGCTTTAGTTAATGTTCCGGCAGTGTCCACCATATCATCTACTAAAATTACATTTTGTCCTTTTACATCACCAATTAATTCCATGTGAGAAATAACATTGGCTTTTTCACGTTGCTTGTAGCAAATTACAACATCACTTTCTAATGCTTTTGCATAGGCGTAAGCACGTTTAGAACCTCCCATATCTGGAGAAGCAATTGTTAAGTTGTCAAGTTTTAAATCTTTTACATGTTGTAAGAAAAGAGTAGATGCAAATAAGTGATCTACTGGTTTTTCAAAAAATGCTTGAATTTGATCAGCATGTAAATCCATTGTAATAATACGAGTTGCCCCAGCAGTTTCTAGTAAACTAGCTACTAACTTTGCTGTAATTGGAACTCTAGGCTTGTCTTTCCTGTCTTGTCTTGCCCAACCATAATATGGTAAAACGGCAGTAATGTGCCTTGCAGAAGCTCTTTTTGCAGCGTCAAGCATCATTAATAATTCCATTAGATTTTCAGAAGATGGATGTGTAGATCCTATTAAAAATACTCTTCGACCTCTTACAGACTCTTCAAAAGAAGGTTGAAATTCACCGTCACTATAAGTTGATCTTATTACGTTTCCTAATTTTGTTCCGAAGGACTCTGCTATTCTTCCAGCAAGATCTTTACTTTGTGAACAAGCAAATATTTTTGGTTCTAATGTTGATTCAGACATTATGTTTTATTTAGTTGTATTGTTGTGGCGCAAAAATAAGAATTTATAGCTAAACATAAAGCTATAAAATTTGGATCTTTTTTAATTCATAACTTTTATAAATTAAATAGTGTGGGAATAATTATTTTTATATTTTTGCAGTCTGCAAATTTATGCTCGAGTGGCGGAATTGGTAGACGCGCTGGATTCAAAATCCAGTGACTTTGGTCGTGTGGGTTCGATTCCCACCTCGAGTACTTATAAGAACCTCAACTATTTGATTGTAAATAGATTGAGGTTTTTTATTTCTTTATGCTAAAATTGAGATGTATAATTGGCTGTTAAGATAGGGTTTAATGAAGTGTGCTAGTACAGAACAGTCACCATTTCAAACAACAACACAAAAGGAGATAATGTTGGTTTTAAATGAATACCAACGTTTACCTATAATAATACGGATTAAAACTCGTATTATTATAGGTATTGTTGTCAACAGTTTTTACGTCAGAATTAATTACTTTCTTATTATTTTAGTAGTATATCGATAATCATTTTTGGTAATTATATTAATAAAATAGACTCCTTTAGTTTCTATTGAAAAGAAAGCACTTTTATGGTTTGTCTTTTTTTCAAAAATTAATTGACCTAAAGTATTATGAACTACTATTTTTTCCATAAGATCGTTTTTTGACTCTATATGGAATTGTCCGTTAGTGGATACCTGGCTGATGTTAATTACCTGTAAGTCAGCCTCAGTATCTTCTGTTGATAATATTGAGCAATTCGGATTTCCAGTACCAGACGTAGATAATGTTAATGCATGGTTGTACAGTTCTTGAACCACCTTCTCATTACTACCTTCTGCATTGCTAATTACAACTATTCCAATATTATTAGAGAGATTAATGTAAAGGTCTGTTGACACCCCACTTTCGCCTCCATTGTGCCCCCATAGTGAGACTGATCCACCACCAGTTAAACTAATTTGTTCCTTATACCAATTAAGTCCTTGAGTAGTATCTAAGCTAGGAATTTGCAGAGTGAGCATTTCATTTACTGAAGTACTATTTAAAATATTTTGACTATTAAAAGCTCCGTTTTGTAAATATGCAATGGCAAAATTTGCTAAATCATTAATAGTAGAACGTAATTGACCATTTGGATAATCAGCAAAACCATAATGTTCAAAAGGCACACATTGTGAGCCATTCCATTCATAAGGTTTGGCTATTTGGTTGATATCTAAATTTGCTATGTGCCAAGCAGTATTTTTCATACAGAGTTTATCAAAAATATTATTATTGCAGTTATTATTTTTCGCCTGTTGATAGCTTAGCGGAAACTCCTTATTATTTAGTATATTCAATTTTAGAATTAATAGTTATTTATTATGTGAGTATACATGCACTTGTGCAAGTAAATACTAACACAAAAATTGCTGTATTAGAAGTTGATAATATCACTAAAGAAGGAAATGATCGCTTGTTAAACCAAAAAATTGAAGAAGACTTTGATGGTTTTAAAAAAGTATTTGGAGATATTGAAGAATATTTAAAAAGAAATAAATCCTATTTAAACCCTGAATTAAATTTGAAAACATTGGCAATATTAATGGGGGTTTCTCAAAAAGACATCTCTAAAGGGATTAATACTTTTTCGGGAACTAATTTCCATGGTTATATAAATCAGTATAGGGTAAGTGAAGCAAAAATAATATTACAGAATGAAGAGTATGAAAAATATAGTATGGCTGGGATTGGTGAAGAATCAGGGTTTAATTCAAAATCTTCATTTTATAATAATTTTAAAAAAGAAGTAGGTCTTTCTCCAAAAGAATTTAGAGATCAATTTTATTAATTATAGCCAACGTTTAGCTATGAATAGTGCGGTGCAGAAAATTCGCGGATTTTCGTATCGGCACAAGCCATAAGCTTCTCGGTTTTGTTTTTAGTTTGTTGTTTTAATAAAGGCAAATTGAAAGGTTTGGCGATGATTCAAGCTTTAATTCCTTTTCTTTTAAAGCTTTTTTTAATTTTTTAACTTCTGAATTATCTTGAGGTTCTGTAATAGGTTTTGTTTTTAATGCCACACTATTTTTAGCTGTTTTACGCCATTTATATAAACGTTGTACTTGAATACCTAATTCATCTGCTAATTCTTTTACATTATCACGTTGATAACTTAATCTTACTGCTTCATCTTTTAAGGCTTGACTGTAAACTCCCCTTTTCATTTTTCTAAGATATTTGTTTTTTAACAAACAGTCTTAAGTTTTATGTCCGAGTAAAGGTAGTAATTCCATATTGTAAGCAACAAGGTTATTATAGTTAATTATTTTTTTTGAATCATATTGTATGCCCCTATCTGAATGAAAAAATAACGGTTTAGTAAATACTTTTTGGGATTTATTTGCAAAGTAACATTACAGTCTATTTTAAGTTTTTTTATTTAGTGAATAAGTTGTTGAAATTTAAGAGTTCATTAACGTAAAAACCACTGAATGTTTCGTTATTTTAGCGAGATAAACAAAACTTATAAAGAATTTTTACGTGAAAATTATTTCTTACAATGTTAATGGTATTCGAGCTGCGCTTAAAAAAGGGTTTATCGAATGGTTGCAACAAGCAGATCCAGATGTAATTTGTATTCAAGAAACAAAGGCGCATAAAGAACAGTTAGATTTAGCTGTTTTTGAAGACGCGGGATATCCGTTTCATTATTGGTATAGTGCAGAGAAAAAGGGCTATTCTAGTGTTGCTATTTTATCTAAAACTGAGCCAAAACATATTGAATATGGAACTGGAATTGATTACATGGATTTCGAAGGAAGAAATCTTCGTGTTGATTTTGAGGATGTTTCTATTATGAGCTTGTATTTACCTTCAGGAACTAATGATGCTCGTTTAGAATTTAAGTTTAAATATATGGCAGATTTTCAGCAGTATATCGATAACTTGAAAGAAGAAATCCCTAATTTAATTATTTGCGGTGATTATAATATATGTCATGAAGAGATTGATATTCATAATCCGAAAGGGTTGAAAAAAACATCAGGGTTCTTACCTGTAGAGAGAGAATGGATTGGAGGATTTATAAATAATGGTTTTATAGATTCGTTCCGTCATTTTAATAGTGAGCCCGATCAATATAGTTGGTGGAGTTACAGGGCAAATGCTAGGAATAATAATAAAGGGTGGCGATTGGATTATGCTATGGTTTCAGAGTCTTTAAAGGATCGATTAACGAGAGCAGTGATATTACAGGACGCGAAACATTCTGATCATTGTCCGATTGTGGTTGAGATAGATTAATAGGAGTAAGCCATGGTAAATAATAATTAAAAATAGAATAGTAACGTCAGCCTGAGTTTGTCGAAGGCTTATTAAAATAAAAATTATGTTAAAAAGAATATCATTAGTATTAATAGGAGCTGCATTAGCAACTTCATGTGTGTCAAAAAAAGTATTTTCTGATCTAGAAAGTAATTATGCAAAACTAAAGAAAGAGCATAGGGCTTTAGCAGATAAAAATAAAGATTGTGACGAGCTTACTAAGCAATTAGAAACTGATTTAGCTTCAGTTAACTCAGAACTAGAAAATTTAAAAGCTGATAAGGCAAACTTAGCAAACGAAATAGCTAATTCTCAAGCAAAAGTAGATGGTTTAGGGAGGTCTTATAAGCAACTAGAAGAAAGTAGTGCTTCTGAATTAGCAAAAAACACTGCTAAGAACAGAGAATTATTACAACAATTAGAAAATAAAGAAAAAGCATTAGCTGCAGAAAACGCTCGTTTAGTAGGGTTGCAAAAAGAATTGGATGCACGTTCAAAACGAGTTGATGAATTAGAGGGGGCTTTAGCTGCTAAAGACGCGAATATGAAAGCATTAAAGAATTCAATTTCTAAGGCTTTAACTAATTTTGAAGGTAAAGGGCTGACGGTTGAGCAACGTGATGGAAAAGTATACGTGTCAATGGAAAATAAATTACTATTTCAATCAGGAAGTTGGAAAATTGGAAATGAAGGAAAACAGGCAGTTAGTCAGTTAGGAGAAGTATTAGCAGAAAATCCAGAAATTAATGTATTGATTGAAGGGCATACGGATAATGATGCTTTTACAGGTAAAGGAGATGTTTCAGGAAACTGGGATTTGTCAACTAAAAGAGCGACAGCAATTGTAAATATTTTACAAGAAAATAATAACATTAATGCAGAGAGTTTAACAGCTGCAGGAAGAAGTGCATATTCACCAATAGCAAGTAATGACACTCCAGAAGGAAAAGCTAAAAATCGTAGAATTGAAGTTATTTTAACACCAAAATTAGATGAGGTATCTAAATTATTGAGTGAAGTGCAATAACATAATTTAAAGTTTAAAGCAATGAATGTACTACGGCTAGTAGTATATTCATTGCTTTTTTAATAAAAGAATTTAGTAGTTAGAATGAAATATACAAGGATACCAAAAACAGATATTAAAGTCAGTAAAATTTGCTTGGGAACCATGACATTTGGGAATCAAAACTCTGAGTCGGATGCACATGAACAAATGGATTATGCTCTAAGTAATGGAGTTAATTTCTTTGATACAGCTGAAATGTATGCAGTCCCACCGAGTGCAGCTACTCAAGGAAAAACGGAAGAGTATATAGGTAGTTGGTTCGCTAAAACTGATAATAGAAGTGATGTGGTACTAGCAACTAAAATTGCTGGTCCAAATCGAGGAATGGATTGGATACGTGAAAATTTAAGCTACTCTAAAGCGAACTTGACTTTAGCATTAGAAAAAAGTTTGAAACGATTGCAGACTGATTATATTGATTTATATCAATTACATTGGCCAGAACGTAATGTGAATATTTTTGGTCAACGAGACTATAAGCATAATAATACTGAGCAGTGGCAAGATAACTTTGAAGAGATTCTCTCAATTTTAAATGGATTTGTGAAGGCTGGAAAAATAAGACAGTTTGGTGTTTCTAATGAAACACCTTATGGTACGATGAAATTTTTAGAAGCTTCTAAAAAAGGGTTGCCAAGAGTAAAAACCATACAAAACGCTTATTCTTTAATTAATAGAGGTTATGAAAATGGTTTGGCTGAAGTATCAATGCGTGAAGAAATAGGTTTGTTAGCGTATTCTCCTTTGGCTTTTGGAACATTATCAGGGAAATATATTAAATACCCAAAAACGGTAGGTAGAGTTTCCTTATTTCCAAGGTATTCTCGTTACTCAAGTGAACAATCTACCAATGCTATTCAGAAATATTTAGAATTAGCTGAGAGTCACAACATTAGTTTAGCGCATTTAGCATTAGCTTTTGTCAATCAACAACCTTTTGTAACAAGTAATATTATTGGAGCCACAACAATGACTCAATTAAAAGAAAATATTTCTAGTGTCGATATTATTTTGTCCGAAGAGATTTTAAATGAAATTGAAGCAATACATGCTGTAATTCCTAACCCTGCACCATAGCTATCTTAATTGTATATTTATATCATGGAAAAATATATTGAAGCATTTATACAAGCGTTTAATGGAAGCCTAAATTGGACGTTGAAGTCTGTGTTGTTTGAAGTGTCATGGTACACTAATTTTTTCTGGGGCTTAATGTTAATATCACTTGTCGTTTGGGTATTTGAAATATTATTTCCTTGGCGAAAAAGCCAAAAGATATTTAGGCAAGATTTTTGGCTGGATGCATTTTATATGTATTTCAATTTTTTTGTATTTTCAATTGTGATTAGTGGGTTTTATAAAATATTTGGGTTGTTATTTAATAAATTTGGAATAACTACAAAAAGTATAATGTTACTTGATATTACTCAATTGCCTAATTGGCTACAATTGATGTTATTCTTCGTGTTGTTAGATTTTGTACAATGGTTTACCCATGTATTGTTGCATAAGTATGATTTTTTGTGGAAATTTCATCAAGTACACCATTCTGTAAAAGAAATGGGGTTTGCAGCACACCTTCGTTACCATTGGATGGAAAACATCTTCTATAAACCATTAAAAACAATAGCGGTAATGTTGTTAGGAGGTTTTGAGCCTGAACAAGCTTTTATAGTGCATTTTGTAGCAATTGCAATAGGGCATTTAAATCATGCAAATATTAAGGTTTCTTGGGGTGTGTTAAAATATGTTTTAAACAACCCAGTGATGCATTTGTACCATCATGCTAAATCACTTCCAGAAGAACGAAAAAAAGGAGTGAATTTCGGAATAAGCTTAAGTATTTGGGATTACATTTTTAAAACCAATTATATTCCTGAAAATAGTGGAACCATAGTTTTAGGTTGGGAAGGAGATGAAGGTTTTCCGAAAAGTTTTATAAGGCAATTACTGGTTGGTTTTAAGCAAGGCAATAAAAAGGTAGAGAACTAATCTCTACCTTTTTTAAATAATTTTTAATTAGGAAGTACGGTTTCTCCAGTCCATTCTAATATCCCTCCATTAAGGTTGTTAGCTTCATGAATTCCTATTGAGTTCATTACCTGACAAGCTTGGCCGCTTCTAGCGCCACTTCTACAATAAACATAGTAGTTTTTATTCTTATCTAGTTTTTCAATTTCATTCATGAATGATTCAGGCTCTAATATGTTTATTAAAACAGCATTTTCAATTATACCTTCAGCCCATTCATTAGGAGTTCTTACGTCTAAAACAACAGTGTTTTCTTTTGATATAGAAGCACTCCATTCGGCTTGTGTTAAGTTTTTCATGTGTTTAATTATGTGTTATAAAGTAGATGGACAAACGTAATCAGATATAGAAACGTTTGTTTTTTTAATGGCTCCAAAACCGCCTTTTACATCTGTGATATTATGTATTCCTCTGCTTTTTAAAATCGAAGCTGCAATTACTGAGCGATAACCACCAGCACAATGGATGTAGCTTGTTTTTTCAGCTTTGTAATTGTCTAAATATTCGTTCATTTTACTTAAAGGAGTATGTATTGCATTAGTGATGTGTGTTGATTGGAACTCTCCAACTTTACGCACGTCAAATACTTTAGTATTTCCTTTTTCTGAAGCAAATTCTTCAGCTGTAATTGATCTTAGTGTATCAGTTTCTTTACCTTCTCTTGCCCAAGAATTGTAGCCTCCTTTTAAGAAACCGATAGTATTATCAAAACCAACCCTGGATAGTCTAGTAATTACTTCCGCCTCTCGTCCTTCTGGTGCTACCAATAAAATAGGTTGTTTTACATCACCAATTAATGCACCAACCCAAGGGGCGAATCCACCGTCAATGCCAATGAATATTGAGCGTGGTATGTGTCCTAAAACAAAATCGTTTTGGTGACGTACGTCTAAGACGATAGCTCCGGTTTTATTCACTTTCGCTTCAAACTCAGCAGGAGTAAACCCTTGAGTCCCTTTTGTAATTATAGTGTCTAGGTCATCATAACCTTCTTGGTTCATTTTTACATTTTGGGGGAAATATGCTGGAGGGGGTAATAGTCCATCTGTAACTTCAGTAATAAATTCAGCTTTTGTCATGTCAGCACGTAAAGCATAATTGGTTTTTTTCTGATCACCAATTGTACCAGTGGTTTCTTTGCTCATGTTTTTCCCGCATGCAGAACCTGCTCCATGTGCAGGATAAACAATTACGTCATCTGCTAAGGGCATTATTTTATTACGTAAACTATCGTATAAATATCCAGCTAAATCATCTTGAGTGATACTTCCTGCTTTTTGTGCTAAGTCTGGCCGTCCCACATCCCCGATAAATAATGTATCACCACTAAATATAGCGTAGTCTTTCCCTTTAGCATCAATTAATAAATAGGTAGTACTTTCCATAGTATGACCTGGAGTATGTAGTACTTTAATTGTGATATTACCTAGCTTAAATTCTTGGTTATCTTCAGCTATTGTGGTTTTGTATGAAGTGCTTGCATTTGGTCCGAAAACGATTTTTGCGCCAGTCTCTTTTGCTAGAGTAACATGTCCGCTAACAAAATCAGCATGAAAATGTGTTTCAAAAATATACTTAATTTTTGCATCGTCTAGTTTTGCTCTGTTAATATAAGGCTGTGTTTCGCGTAAAGGATCAATTATAGCAACTTCTCCATTACATTCAATATAATAAGCGCCTTGAGCTAAACACCCAGTATATATTTGTTCAATATTCATGTTGTCTAATATTTTGTTTATCAAAGATAAAAATAACTTTTTGTAGTAAAATAGGCTTCAATACTATAAAAAAATTATTGTTTTACGAAAAATTCCATGTAAAATATGAAAAATGCCATTGCGAAAACAAAGTATCCAAAACCTTTTTTTAATTTTTTTCCATCAATAAAGTTGTTTAGGTAGCTCCCTATAAAAATACCAACAAATGATATTAATGTAAATACAGATAAGAATTTCCAGTCAATTTCTAATATAAATGTGTCACCTAATAAAAAACCAGACAAAGATTTTAGAGCAATAATAATAAGAGAAGTTCCTATTGCTGTCTTCATATCTAAATTAGCTAAAATCACTAATGCAGGGATGATTATAAAACCTCCTCCAGCACCAATCAGTCCCGTTATTATACCGACAACTATTCCTTCAAGTACTATAAGTTGATAATTATAAGTAGTATTTTTATTTGTTTGGTCTACTATCTCTTTTCTGTCCTTTAACATAGAAAGAGCTGCGGGAATCATAAGTATTGCAAATAAACCAAACATTGCCATTCTTCTTGTGAAATCAAAGCCATTAATATTAACTAAAATATCTGGTAATGCTGGAACAACAAATTTCCGAACTATTGTAACTCCAATGATTGCGGGGAAACCAAAAACAAATGCAATTTTCCAATTTACAAACCCTTTGTAGTGTTGTTTTATTCCTCCAACTAGAGCGCTACATCCTACAATAAACAAGGAGTATGCAGTAGCTGTTTTTTCATCGACAGAAAATAAATAAGCTAGAACAGGGACTGCTAATATTGAGCCTCCACCGCCGATTAAGCCCAAGGAGATTCCGATAGCTAAAGCGCTGAGGTATCCAAAAATCTCAATTAATTCCATGAAAGTACCTATTTGTGATTGGGGTTATTATTTGGTAAAAGTAACATGTGTTAAGGTAATATACAACAATCTTTTGCTTATTTGTGATATTGTCAGATGTATTTTTGGTCAACCCAAAAGTTCGCTAATAACATCTTCTATTTTTGAAACTAAGATCAATTCTATTTTATGATTTTTAACGGATATTTTATTATGTTTAGAAATTAATATTTTGGTAAAGCCAAGTTTTTCTGCTTCGAGTATTCGTTGGTCAATTTTATTTATTGGCCTGATTTCCCCAGAAAGTCCTACTTCTCCGGCTAAACAAATATTTTTATCAATCGTGATATCTTCGTTACTTGAAAGTATTGCAGCAACAACTGCTAAATCTATTGCAGGGTCATCAACTGAAATACCTCCAGTGATGTTTAAGAACACATCTTTTGCTCCTAATCTAAAACCAGCTCTCTTTTCTAAAACGGCCAGTAGCATATTTAACCTTTTAGCATTGTAGCCTGTAGTACTTCTTTGAGGGGTGCCATATACAGCGGTACTAACTAAAGCTTGAATTTCTACAAGTAAAGTTCGCATTCCTTCAATACTAACTGCAATTGCATTTCCGCTAAGTTGATCAGAGTTTTTTGAAATCAATATTTCTGAAGGGTTTGATACTTCACGAAGTCCATTCCCGAGCATTTCAAATATTCCAATTTCTTGTGTTGATCCGAATCTGTTTTTAATAGATCGTAGTATTCTGTACACGTGATTCCTATCTCCTTCAAATTGCAACACGGTGTCAACCATATGTTCTAGTATTTTTGGCCCAGCAATATGCCCATCTTTGGTAATGTGGCCAATTAGCAAAACAGGAGTAGAGGTTTCTTTAGCAAATTGTATTAATTCTGAAGTGCATTCCCTGATTTGAGAGATGCTACCTGCTGATGATTCTACAAAATCAGTATGTAAAGTTTGAATAGAATCTATTACTACAAAATCAGGACTTGTTGCTTCAATTTGTTTGAAAATGTGTTGTGTTTTTGTTTCTGTTAGAATTAGGCAGTTGTCGGCATTTTTAGTCAAACGATCAGCTCTCATTTTTATTTGCTGAGCGCTTTCTTCACCAGAAACATATAAAGTTTTAAAAGGTAGTTTTAAAGCTAGTTGTAGTAATAACGTAGATTTACCAATGCCAGGTTCACCTCCTAATAAAGTAAGAGAGCCAGGAACAATTCCTCCTCCAAGTACTCTGTTAAATTCTTTACTTGTAGTCTTTAATCGTACTTCTTGTGAGGTTTGTATGTCGGCAATTTTAATTGGTTTGGAAACTCTTCTTTTTGTAGAAGAGTCGCCAGTATTCCAACTTTTTTTAGCCTCTTTTTGAGTGATTTCTTCAGCAATAGTATTCCAATTATTGCAAGAAGTACATTGCCCTTGCCATTTTGCAAATGATGTTCCGCAATTTTGACAATAAAAAGTAGTTGTAGTTTTTGCCATTACTTTAGCCCAAAATCTGCTTTAATGAGTTCAGCATAATGTAGCATATCATCTTTTGTTAATCGCCCAATTTCGTTCATAATAAAACCTGACTGATAGGCTTTTATTGCTTTTTTAGGTTCGCCAATATTTTCATAATGTACTCCCATGTAATACATTCCTAACATAGATTCGGGATATTCTTCTTTTGCAAGTTTCCCTAATAATTTGAATGCTTCCCATTCTTCAGTTTTCTTTAATGCTGCTTCAGCAGCATTAAAATCATTAATTCTGATTTGTTTATCTAAGCCATAAAGACTTTTTATAGTATCATATTTTTTTACTAAATAATCATACGCAGTACCTTCATCAATAGTAAGCATTTTTTCCTTGTATTCTTTTCTGTCAATAGGTTTGTAAACTTTGTATATTTTTTCTAATGCGGTAGGAATAGCATGATTTACTAACTCGTAATGTGATTTACCTTTGTAATAATTGTAGTTATAATCAAAATTGTCATTTGAAATAGCTTCAAGTGATTTGTTTAATGCTCCAATACTAGTTTTACTTCTTTTTCTATCATGTTCAGCTGTCGTTAATGAATAATAAATAGGGAATTGAAGATCAGTAAATTGTTCTTTCAGTCTTAATTCCATTTTGGGTGTAAAACTAGGGCTTAAAGAAATGTATGAATTGAAAAACGGTTTTTCTTGAAATAAATAAAAGTTCAAGAAATTTGCAGAATCTCCATGACCAACAATGGTTCTAAATGGGACTGTTCTGTAGTTGTTGTCAATAAAATTAAATAAATCAAATGTGATAAATTCAAAAAACGCCGCACCAGTTTCTGATGGTAAACCATTTATTTCATCACAGGCAAAATCTTCTGTTTTGGTTTTTATTTGATTGATTCCAACAACAATTGCATCTGGCATTTCATCCCAATAAGAATAATAGTCGGCAATACCAGCTACGGGTTCAAATAAATAATCACCATCAAAAACCACAATTACGGGGTACATGGTGTCAACATTTTTCTCGTAATTTCTAGGTACTTGAATTTTCAGTTGCCTTTTTTCACCGTCTGGCCCATCTATTTCTCTATAAGTAGTTTGGCCAAGCATGCTAATACTCGTAAACGAGATTGCGATAAGTAAAATTAATTTTCTCATTTTATATATGAATTTCAGTAAATGGATTTACAATATACAGATTATTTTGTTCTATTGTATATTGGAAGGTAAAAGAATGAAATGACACCGAAAACTATGTTTAGTAAGGTTTGTGCACCCCACATAATCCAGCCAATAGCTAAACCACTTTGATTACTAATGCTAAATAAATTTAGGGTTTCTTGAATTACTAAAGGAAAACTCCCTAATCCACCATTAGTTACGGCCATTGTAATTGAGCCAGTTACAAATGCTACTATAGCTGTGCTAATTGGGGTGTTTACGGTTTCTTTTACGGAGAAAAAGATAACATAAAACATTAAGAAGTACATAGTCCAAATGAAAATAGTATGGAATATAAAAGCCCACTTTTTTCTCATTGTAATAATACTTAAAACGCCATCTTTTAAGCCAATAGCAAAGCTTTTTGTTTTTCGTAAAATAGGATTGTTGGTTTTTCGTAGAATAAACCATCCCGCACTTAAGATTGCTAAAACGACAGCTAAAGTAATGATTAATGTAGTTGGGTTCTTGGCTGCATTTGTTTTAATACTATTAAAGATGGGGTTTAGGGCATCCATAATCATGTCGTATTGTAACGCTAAGGCTAATAGTACAAAAAGAATACTCATGATTAAATCAGCTATCCGTTCCGCTATTATTGTGCCGAAAGCTTTTTCAAACGGAATTCCTTCATAGGTGGTGAGTGTAGTTGCTCTTAATATTTCTCCAGATCTTGGGATTCCTAAATTAGCGAAATAAGCTATCATTACTGCCATAAAATTATTGATGAACTTTGGTTTGTACCCCAGAGGTTCAAGAGTGAATTTCCATCGGTAAGCTCTTGATAAATGACTTAGGAGACCAAGAGTAACTGAGGTGACTACCCAGAAATAATCAGCGCCTTTAATGTATGAAATAACATCTACTATTTCCTTTGGTGTGGCATTATTGTAAGTTAGCCAAATTAAAAAAGCACCAAATAGTATTGGTGCGATTATTTTTAATGTTTTTATGGTGTTTTTTTTGTTCAACTAATTAGTTTAATAAATTGGTGTCTTCGTTTGGGAAAACTAATGATGGTTTAAAGGTTTTAGCTTTTTGAATATCCATCATTGCGTAGGTAATTAAAATTAAAACATCACCAGTGGCAACTTTTCTTGCGGCAGCACCATTTAATGTTATTTCTCCAGAATTCCTTGGTCCAGGAATGGCATAAGTCTCTAAACGCTCTCCGTTGTTATTGTTTACAATTTGAACCTTTTCACCTTGAACAATATTTGCTGCATCCATTAAATCTTCGTCAATTGTAATGCTTCCAATATAATTTAGATCAGCTCCAGTGACTTTTATTCTATGAATTTTTGATTTTACTACGTGTACTAACATGGGGACAAAGGTATTAATTTAAAGCAATATTATCTATTAATCTGATGTTATCAATAAAAGCTGCTATAAATATTCTGTATTGTTGTTTTTTTGATTTTCGTTTTACGGGTTTCAAGGTTTTTATATTTGCTATTGAAACATATTCTAAATCGAATTGTTTGTTTTTTGAAAACTGTTTAATAACCCATTCCTCTACTTTTATGGCACTTTTTGTGTCAAATTGTTTTTTCGCTGCTAAAAGTATTTTATTTATAAAAGCAGCTTCTTTTTTGGCATTTACTGATAGGCGTTCATTTCGAGAACTCATAGCCAAACCAGAATCTTCTCGAAATATTTTGCACCCAATGATGTTAACACCTAAGTTATACTTGCTAGAGAGTTTTTTTACAATCTGGAGTTGTTGAAAATCTTTTTCTCCAAAATACGCATTAGTTGGTTTGATTAAAGTAAAAAATAAATCTAGGACTGTTCCAACTCCATCAAAATGCCCAGTTCTGTGCTTACCTTCCATTTCGTGTTCTAGTCCATCAAAAGAATAGCTTTTTGAGGCGATATTTCCTTCATATAATTCTTTTGCAGTGGGTGCAAAAATTATGATATTTGAATCTATTTCTTTAATTAATTTAACGTCGCTTTCTAAAGTACGGGGATATTTGTCTAAATCAGTAGTGTTGTCAAACTGGGTAGGGTTAACAAAAACGCTAACAAAAGTAATATTGTTTTCTAAAATAGATTGCTGGATTAATGAAGCGTGACCTTGATGTAGAGCCCCCATTGTGGGAATATATCCAATAGTTTTGCTTTTTGTTATGGAGTCCTTAATAAAAGCAGAAACTTCTTTTCGAGTGTTGAAAATCGTCATTTTGTAAAATTAAATGAAGGCAAATCTAATACATTACTGCTAATCTGCATAATTTTTGTAATTTTGCAAAGTTTAAAAATAATTTTTCACGAGACTTAGCGTTATTGAAAAATAAGTTTTTAACATTAAAAACAACTAATATTAAAAATATTATAGAATGAAAGATAAGAGAGTTTTATTTATTTCTTCTGAAGTAGTACCATATTTACCAGAAACAGAGATTTCGTCAAATTCATTTCAGGCAGCTAAAACTGTAAATTCAATTGGGGGTCAGACAAGAATTTTCATGCCTAGATTTGGAAATATCAACGAAAGAAGACATCAATTACATGAGGTTATTAGATTATCAGGAATGAACTTGGTAATTAATGACCTAGATATGCCTCTTATTATAAAGGTAGCGTCTATTCCTAAGGAAAGAATGCAGGTTTATTTTATTGATAACGAAGAGTATTTTAAAAGAAAAGCAACTTTTAGTGACGAGGATGGGAAGCTTTTTCCTGATAATGATGAGCGTGCAATCTTTTTTGCAAAAGGTGTAATTGAAACTGTAAAGAAATTAAATTGGGCGCCAGATATTATTCATGTACATGGTTGGATGGCTTCTCTATTGCCTTTATATTTAAAACAGTACTTTAAAGACGAACCATTGTTTACGGATAGTAAAGTGATAACATCAATTTACTCAGAAGGATTTGATGGAGATTTAGGTAGTGAGTTGATTTCAAAAATTAAGTTTGATAAAATTGAAGAAGCATCTTTAGAAGTGTTAAAAGAGAGTTCGTATGTAAACTTAATGAAGTTGGCTGCAGATAATTCTGATGGAGTTATTTTTGGGTCTGAAGATGTTAATTCGGAGTTAATGTCATACGTTGAAAATAGTGAAACACCTACTTTAGATTATAAATCGCCAGATGAGTATGAGTCTGCTTATTCAGACTTCTATAAAAATTTAATGGCATAATCAGAAATTAAGATTATTATGAAGAGTACAAAGCAATTATTAGCTTTATTGATTATAGGACTGTTATTTGTATCATGTGATAAAGATTACAATACTATTGGAGAGGGATTAGTGAATGAAACTCATTTTAATCAAAAAATTGATTCTGATACTGAAATTAAAACTACACAATATGTTTTTGGAGAGGGAAGTCTTAATCCATTATTAGATCCAAATCCAGTTCAGACAGATAATTTATCGTATAATACATTAGGATATTATAATCATCCAGTATATGGAGGTACAGCCACAAATATTCTTTCCCAGGTTACATTAAGTGAATATGGGAAAGATTTTGGAACAAACCCTGTAATATCAAGGGTAGTATTGTCAGTACCGTATTTTAGTAGGAGTACGGATGCTGATGCCGGTACTTATGAGCTAGACTCAGTATATGGTAGTACAGCAATTAACTTGAAGATGTATAGATCGAATTATTTTTTAAATGATTTTGATGAAAATGGAGATGCGCAGCATTATTATTCTAATGGAGAGAATAATGTTGGTGTACCATTGCCAGGGATTGAATCAGTATTACTATATGAGAATAGTGATTTCATTCCTCAGCCGATTGAAGTTGATGGAGAAGAGGTTGATGGAGAGAATGAAAAATTATCTCCAAGACTGAGAGATGATAGTAGTGACGCAGTTAATTTAACAAACATTATTGATATAGCGAATTTCAATTGGTTGGTTGATCCAGCTAATGAAACGAATTTGTCGTCAGCAAGTAATTTTAAGGATTTCTATAGAGGAATTTATTTTAAAGCAGAAGCTGTTAATGTAAATAGTGGAGTTTTATTAGGATTAAATTTGTCACAAGCAGAAATTCAAATTTTTTATAATCATGATGACCCAGAAGGAGGAGTTGATCCTTTAGAGAGCTCCGTAAAAATGTTGTTCTCAGGAACAAAAGTAAATACTTTTGAAAATAATTTTAATTACACTGATATTCCAGGGAGTTGTTATTTAAATGGTGGGCAAGGAGCGATGGTTTCGGTAGAGTTGTTTGCAGGTGTTGATAGCGATGGTAATGGGACTTCGGATAAATTAGATGATTTAAGAGTAAGAGATGTTCTGATAAATGAAGCTATTTTAGAGTTTTACGTAGATCAATCAACACCAATAGGTGGTGAAAATGAACCAGACCGTATATTTTTATTTGATCTAGAAAACAATAAAGTATTGTTAGATTATCAGTTTGATAATACCTCAGAGAGTGATACAAACCTTACTCAGTTGAGTCATTTAGGGAAATTAGAGCGTGATGCTTCTGGTTTTGGAGTGAAATATAAGCTTCGTATTACAGAGCATGTTACGGATTTGATTCGTAATGACTCTACTAATGTTAAATTAGGATTAGCTGTAACTAACAATGTTTTGGCATTAGGGAGTTCAAAATTGAAAACACCAATTGTAATTGGAGGGGATGATGAAGATCCAGCTAATTCAGGAAGCGATGATATAAAAGTAATATTTTCTTCTTCTGTAAATTCGCATAGAGGTACAGTGCTGTATAGTGAAAACGCAGTTGATGAGAATAAGAAAATAAAATTGACAATATATTATACTGAAGATAATTCTTCTGGAATATAATAACTTTTAGCATATGTGTGGAATAGTAGGTTATGTAGGATTTAGAGAAGCGTATCCAATAGTTATAAAAGGATTAAAAAGACTTGAATATCGAGGTTATGATAGTTCAGGAATAGCACTTTTGGATAATGGAAATATTAAGCTTTCGAAAACTAAGGGTAAAGTTGCTGATTTAGAAAGTAGAGCACAAGACGAAATTTCTTTGAATGGAACTCTCGGAATTGGTCATACTCGTTGGGCAACTCACGGTGAACCTAATGATGTTAATTCGCATCCTCATATATCAAATTCAGGAGATTTAGTAATAATTCATAATGGTATTATTGAAAACTATGATCCGTTAAAAAAAGAGTTGATAAATAGAGGATATACTTTTTCTTCAGATACTGATACTGAGGTTTTAATTAACTTGATTGAAGATGTTAAAAAAAATGAAGGTGTTAAGTTAGGAAAAGCTGTACGTATTGCTTTAACTCAAGTGGTTGGTGCGTATGCAATTGCCGTTTTTGATAAAAACAGACCAGATGAAATTGTTGCTGCAAGAATGGGAAGCCCATTAGCAATTGGTGTAGGTGAAGATGATACTGAATTTTTTGTAGCATCTGATGCTTCTCCTTTTATTGAATATACTAATAATGCGATTTATTTAGAAGATGAAGAGATTGCTGTTATTAGAAAAGGAAAAAATATTAAAATACGTAAAATATCAGATGATTCAATCGTTGATCCATATATTCAAGAGTTGCAATTAAATTTGGAACAGATTGAAAAAGATGGTTATGATCATTTTATGTTAAAAGAAATTCATGAGCAACCTAATGCAATAACAGACACTTATAGAGGTAGGATGTTAGTGAATGAAGGGATTATCAGAATGGCTGGGATTGATGATAATATGGAGCGTTTTTTAAATGCTGATAGAATCATTATTGTTGCTTGTGGTACCTCATGGCATGCAGGTTTAGTTGCTGAATATGTTTTTGAAGATTTATCAAGAATACCTGTTGAAGTTGAGTATGCTTCTGAATTCAGATATAGAAATCCAATAATAACAGATAAAGATGTTGTAATAGCTATTTCTCAATCAGGAGAGACAGCTGATACTCGTGCTGCTATTCAATTAGCAAAATCAAAGGGGGCATTTGTTTTTGGAGTATGTAATGTCGTTGGTTCTACTATTGCAAGAGAATCTGATGCTGGAGCATATACACATGCAGGACCTGAAATTGGGGTCGCTTCTACAAAAGCATTTACTACTCAAATTACGGTGTTGACTTTAATAGCATTGAAATTAGCAAAAGCAAAAGGAGCAATTTCTAACTCTGATTATCACATGCATTTACAGGAGCTGGAATTGATTCCTGAGAAAGTAAAGGAGTCATTATTGTCCGATACACATATTAAAGAAATTGCAAAAGTTTATAAGGATATGCCTAATTTCTTGTATTTAGGAAGAGGATTTAATTTTCCAGTTGCTTTAGAGGGGGCTTTAAAATTAAAAGAAATATCATACATACATGCAGAGGGATATCCAGCTGCAGAAATGAAACATGGGCCTATTGCTTTGATTGATGAACAAATGCCTGTGGTGGTTATTGCTACTAAAAAAGGGCATTATGAAAAAGTAGTCAGTAATATACAAGAGATAAAATCTCGTAAAGGGAAGATTATTGCTATTGTAAATAATGGAGATGTTAGTGTTCGTGAAATTGCAGATTATGTAATTGAAGTTCCAGAAACATTAGAATTACTAAGCCCGTTATTAACTACAATACCATTGCAATTATTGTCATATCATATTGCAGTAATGCGTGAGTGTAATGTTGATCAGCCTAGAAATTTGGCAAAATCAGTTACGGTAGAGTAAAAATTTATCTATTAAAATATATTTGAAAAACATCTTGAGTAATCAAGATGTTTTTTTTGTTTTAAGAGTAAAAAGATATCAGAAACAGGAGTTTTTAAATAAAGCCTACATCAAGGGGTAAAAATCAGTAGAAAAACTACAAATAATTAATTTAAAAAGAATATCTTTGCACCGCGAAAAATGAGGTAAACTCAATCGCTTATAATTTTCTAAACATTAAATAGTTAAGAATGTCAACACTTACAGGAAAAGTATCACAGATTATTGGGCCAGTTGTAGACGTAGAGTTCAACAGCCAAGATGGAGCACTTCCAAAAATTTACGACTCATTAGAAGTTAATAATAACGGGAATAAATTGGTTCTTGAAGTTCAATCACACGTTGGAGAAAATACAGTACGTACAATCTCAATGGATTCAACTGATGGATTAAGTAGAGGGACTGCTGCAGTAGCAACAGGAAACCCTATTAAAATGCCAATTGGTGATGATGTTTACGGTCGTTTATTTAACGTAATTGGTGATGCTATTGATGGTTTAGGAGAATTACCTAAAACAGGAGATGCTGGTTTACCAATTCATAGACAAGCTCCTAAATTTGAAGAATTATCAACTTCTACAGAAGTTTTATTTACAGGTATTAAAGTAATCGATTTAATTGAACCTTATGCAAAAGGAGGTAAAATTGGATTATTTGGTGGAGCCGGAGTAGGTAAAACAGTATTGATTCAAGAGTTGATTAACAATATAGCAAAAGGTCACGGTGGACTTTCAGTATTCGCAGGAGTAGGGGAAAGAACACGTGAAGGAAATGACCTTTTAAGAGAAATGTTAGAGTCAGGGATTATCAAGTATGGTGATGACTTTATGCATTCTATGGAAGAAGGAGGATGGGATCTTCAAAAAGTAGATAAGTCTGCTATGAAAGATTCTAAAGCTACTTTCGTTTTCGGACAAATGAATGAGCCACCTGGAGCACGTGCGCGTGTTGCTTTATCTGGTTTAACAATTGCTGAATACTTCCGTGATGGAGCAGGAGACGGGCAAGGAAAAGATGTACTTTTCTTCGTTGATAATATCTTCCGTTTTACACAAGCAGGTTCTGAGGTGTCAGCCTTATTAGGTCGTATGCCATCTGCCGTAGGATACCAACCAACATTAGCAACTGAAATGGGAGCAATGCAGGAACGTATTACATCTACTAAAAGAGGTTCTATTACATCTGTACAAGCGGTTTATGTGCCTGCGGATGATTTAACAGATCCAGCACCAGCAACAACGTTTGCGCATTTAGATGCAACAACAGTATTATCTCGTAAAATTGCAGAACTAGGTATTTATCCAGCGGTTGACCCGTTAGATTCTACTTCTAGAATTTTAACAGCTGAAATCTTAGGAAATGAGCACTATGATACAGCTCAAAGAGTAAAAGAATTATTACAACGTTACAAAGAATTGCAAGATATTATTGCAATTTTAGGTATGGAAGAATTATCTGAAGAAGATAAATTAGCGGTAGGACGTGCACGTAGAGTACAACGTTTCTTATCTCAGCCATTCCACGTAGCAGAACAGTTTACAGGTTTAAAAGGTTGTTTAGTAGATATTAAAGATACTATTAAAGGATTTACAATGATTATGGATGGTGAATTAGATCACTTACCAGAATCGGCATTTAACCTTAAGGGAACTATCGAAGAAGCTATTGAAGCTGGAGAAAAAATGTTAGCTGAAGCATAATTCAATTAACAATTAATAGTTAAACAACGGAAAGTATGTTTTTAGAAATTGTAACACCTGAAGCAACATTGTATAGTGGAGAAGTAACTTCTATAGCTGTACCAGGAGTAAATGGTGAGTTCCAAATGTTAGATAATCACGCACCTATAGTTTCTATCTTAGGAAAGGGAAATGTGAAAATCTATGGTACTCTTGATTTGGATAAAAGTGTAGCAGATAAGTTCTCAAAAGGAATTAATAATGAAACGCTTTTGGCTATTAATAGTGGAACTATTGAAATGAAAAATAATAAAGTAATTGTATTAGCAGACTAATACACTACTCTATATAAACAAAAAAAGCACCAAGTTTACTTGGTGCTTTTTTTGTTTATATATAATTGGCAGAATAATATATGTTCTAATATAAAACCTGTAATAACAAAAGGTCAAGTAATTAGCTTGACCTTTTTTTTTTTTTTGATTTATTTAGCAGGAATCCCAAGTTTTGATTTTACTGTAATGGTAATGTCAAATTTCTCATCTGCATAGGCAAATTCATTTCCATCAATAGTCAATATTTGAGTGTAATTCTGTTCTTTAGCAATAACAGCAATCATATCGCTAATTTTTTTGTACAACGGACGTAATAAGTTATCCTTTCTTAACTGAGTTAATTGAATTCCGTTTTGTTGAAATTTTTTGATGTCATTTTCCAAGTTATACAATTCTTCTCCCATCGTTTTTTTCATTATGTCACTATAGGTAGAGGCGTTTTTTTTATAGTTTTCTAATTTTGTTTTATAGATAGTAATCTTTTCGTTTAAGGTTTTTTCTAATTCGTTATTGTAGGTAGCTACTGTCTTTTCTATAGTAACTATTTCTGGGAGATTTGTAAGGATTTCGTTTACGTTAACGGTACCTACTTTACTTTGTGCAATCATGCTAATTGAAAATAGCATAAAAGCGACCGATAATGAAATGTATTTAATGTTCATAAAATTATATTTGTTATTGAGTTTCAAATATAAAAAAGCAACTGATTTTATCAGTTGCTTTTTGGATTAATTAACAATTTTACGTTTTAATTCCTTCTTCTTTTGGAGAGTTCTGGGATGAAGAGTTATTCCTCTACATATTCTAAAATATCTGCAGGTTGACATTCTAGCGCTTTACATATAGCTTCTAAAGTTGAAAAACGAACCGCTTTCGCTTTCCCTGATTTTAATATGGAAAGGTTTGCAGTAGTGATACCAATTATTTCAGCCAGTTCCTTGCTACGCATTTTACGTTTGGCTAGTATTACGTCTAAGTTGATTACTATTGGCATGGGTTATACAGTTAAATCGTTTTCTAGTTGGAGTTTATTTCCTTCTTTGAAAATTTCAGCTAATATAAAACTAATGATTGCAAATAGTAATGGAGTGAAACTTATAGAGGTTTGGCTAAAACCTCCTTGTCCAAAATAAAGAGTATTATTGAAGGTTAGTGTAAAATATAATAAGGTTAGTATAAAATATAATATTGAATATTTTCCAATTTGTCTAAATGATAGAATATTATTTAAACGAAAAGTATCAAGTCTCTTTACTGACTGAATGATATTTTGAAACTCTTTAATGCTTAAGAAAAGAAGTATAAAGATACAGGTAAACTTGAGGTAGATTAAATATATTGTTGTTGTAGTTAACTTTTTTAAAACATATACGTCATTATATGGATCTTTCCATTTATCAGAAGAACTTTTGTTTAAGCCAATCGAAAATGTGGTTGGGGTGCCAGTGTGATTTATTTTTATATCATTATAAGCCTCTCTATCTATTTGGATATGGATAAAGATAACGGTAGTTAAAATAAAAGATAGGATATAAATCAGTTTTAAGAATTTACAGATACCAATCGCGATATTCAGGAGCCTATTTTTAGTCATAATGTAGTTAGTTTTATTATCGTTTAACAATAACAAAAGTATGTTGTAATTATCGAAAAACAATAATAAAATATTAAAAAAAGATAATAAATTTTATAATCAATTGTTTTTCAGTGGTTAGTGAAACAATGTTTTTCTGAATTTATAATTGAATACATCTTTATTTAGTTGGTAAAGCATTCTTTATTCTATAAAAAAGTATCTTTGAAAAATGTTCCCTAAAAAGCTACAACAGAAATTACAGCGTCGAATCGAAAACAATAGTCTTAGAAAGTTGTCACCTCATAACGGATTGGTAGATTTCTCTTCTAATGATTATTTAGGATTTTCTATATCAGAAAGAATATTTAATGACAGTCATCAGTATTTATTAGATAATAACCACCTTCAAAATGGAGTGTCAGGTTCACGGTTATTGTCTGGGAATCATGAGTTGTATACTGTTGTAGAAGAACAGTTAAAAAGGATTCATCAGTCAGAAGCATTGATTTTCAATTCGGGCTATGATGCCAATATTGGTTTTTTTAGTGCAATCCCTCAACGTAATGATGTGATTTTGTATGACGAGTATTCACATGCATCTATTCGTGATGGAATAAAATTATCAAATGCAAAGGCATATTCATTCAAGCATAATAATTTAGCTAATTTAGAAAAGAGGTTATTATCGGTTCGAGCGCAGTCGAGAACTAATGATGTCGAAGTATATATCGTTACAGAATCTGTTTTTTCAATGGATGGTGATTCACCAGATTTGGTAGCTCTGGTTACTTTGTGTAAACAATATAATGTTCATGTAGTAGTGGATGAAGCGCATGCTCTTGGAGTTTTTGGCTTTGGATTGGTGCAACAATTAGGTTTGAAAAAAGAAGTGTTTGCAAGAATAATTACTTTCGGAAAAGCTATGGGTTGCCATGGAGCAGCAGTTTTAGTGAGTAAGCAACTAAAAGAATATCTCATTAATTTTTCCCGATCATTTATATATACAACAGGTTTGTCGCCACATTCATTAGCAACAATTTATTTTGCGTATAATGAATTGATTATTTCGAGTACAGTTGATGAATCTCACTCAGTTGCCCAGAAACTAGAAGGAAATATTCAATATTTTAAAAATAAATGTGTAGAACTTCAATTGAGGGATACGTTTATCGAGAGTAACTCCGCAATACAAAGTTGTATTGTTTCAGGGAATTCAACTGTTAAAAAACGCGCTGAATTATTACAAAAAAATGGGTTCGATGTGCGTCCAATATTATCTCCTACTGTTCCAGTTGGTCAAGAACGTTTGCGTTTTTGCTTACATGCCTATAATACATATCAAGATATAGATAAAGTGTTGAATTTGCTTAGTACATTTGTACATGATTAATTTCAGCTCTTGTCTGAAAAAAATAAGTATATGAAGGATAGTTTTACAACCGTTGCAGTATTTCAATACTCAGCAGAAGCACAAATCATAAAAGGTAGGTTAGAAGCTGAAAATATCAACGTTTTTTTAGCAGATGAATATACAGTTGACACTGATCCGTTAGTAAGTAATGCTATAGGTGGTGTAAAACTTCAGGTGTATACCGAACAGATAGAAGCGGCTAAAAATATTATAAAAACTATTGACGCAAGTTTATTGGTGGAACCAATTGTTTGTTCAAGTTGTAAATCTTCAAATTATAAGCTACGCATGTCTTTTAAAAATTTGTTTTTAAAATTAGTCCCTGTAAACGGATTATTTGAATACAGTTGTGCTGATTGTAATAGTAACTTTGAAGCAACAGAGGTATTATGAGCAAAAAACTATTTGTAACAGGTATTGGAACAGATGTTGGTAAAACAATTGTATCTGCAATACTAACTGAAGCATTAGAGGCAGATTATTGGAAACCTATCCAAGCAGGTGAATTAGAAACAGGCGATGCACATACAGTATCTAATTTAATTTCTAATACTAAAACGAAAATACACCCTAATGCATATGCGTTAAAAACTCCTATGAGCCCGCATGCAGCTGCTAATATTGATGGGGTTAAAATTAATTTAAAGAAAATTAAAGCACCTCAAGTAAAAGGTCATTTAGTTATAGAAGGTGCAGGAGGCTTGTTAGTTCCATTAAATGATACCGATACCATACTTGATTTAATTCAACCAGATGATAAAGTAATTGTGGTGTCACGTCATTATTTAGGAAGTATCAATCATACCCTGTTGACCATACAATTATTACAACAAAAGGGGATTGGTATTGCTATAATATTTAACGGTGAAGAAAATAAAACATCAGAAAGTATTATTCAAAAAATGACCGGAGTACCTGTTTTAGGACGAATTGATGATGAACCTTATTTTGATAAGAATGTGGTGAAGGAGTATGCAGAGCAATTTAAAAATGTGCTATGAGAAATTATATAGTTGTAATTTTATTAGTAATAAACTGCTGTACATTTTTTGGACAAAATAAAGATGCGGATAAATTAAAAAACTACGTTAGTTATACAGAAGAGAATTATGGGTCTGGTGGGTGGTCTAAAAGGCGTACTATAAATAAAAAAGGCTTTGTTAGAATAGAAGAAAACTATTTAAATAAAAAACTGCGCTCTCGTTTTGAGTATTATTATGATGAATACGATAATAGGAGTAAAGAAATTCAAACTTTTGACCCAAATGATGGTGTCGTGAGTGAAGAGTTCAATTATGAATTAGTTGTTAATTCTAACGGGTATATATCGAAGAATTTTATGGGTATATATTCCGACTTTACGGAATTAGGTAAACCTCAGGTTGTTGTAAGTGAACATTGGATGGGGTTTAAAGAAGAGTATGAGTATGATGTAAAAGGAAATATTACAAAATGGGTGTTCTATAGTAGGCTGATTGATAGTGACAATAAAGAATATATTAGAAAGCAAACAACTCTTTATAGTTATGATAAATATAATAATGTAATAAGATTATATAGAAGTAATGATCCAAAAGAGGAGTTTCCTATGTTAATGATTGGCGGCCCTGCAAAATATGAGTATGAAAAGTTCCGGTATGTATATAATAAAGATGGTCTTTGGAAAAAAAAGTTTAAAGCTATTGAAGGTAAAGAATACCTAGTTAAGAAAAGAAAATATACCAAACGGTAAAAAAAACGTCACTCTGAACTTGTTTCAGGGTCGCATAAAAAAAAGAAAATGAGCCTCCAGGAAAGAGATAAAAACCACATTTGGCACCCACTAAAACAACACCAACTAAATCCTGATAGTTTGCCAATAGTAAAGGCGAAAGGATGTGTGTTGACAGATGATAAAGGAAATGAGTATATAGATGCTATTTCATCATGGTATACCTGTATGTTCGGACATTGTAATGAGTTTATTACAAACAAAGTTTCGGAACAAATGAAACAATTGGATCAGGTCATGTTTAGTGATTTTACACATGAGCCAGCGGTAAAATTATCTGAAGAACTAATTAAAATTCTTCCGGAAAATCAAAATAAAATTTTCTTTTCTGAAAATGGATCTACAAGTGTTGAAGTTGGTATTAAAATGGCATTACAGTATCATTTTAATAAAGAAGAAAAGCGTGATACATTTATTGCCTTTGAAAATGGATTTCATGGAGATACATTTGGTGCAATGGCTGTTTCAGGTTTATCAGTATATAATGGTCCGTTTGAAGATTTTTTAATGGATATCAAGCGTATTCCAACTCCAAATGGTAATAATACACAAGAAATACTTTCTCAATTAAAAGAAATTATTGCTGCTAATAAAGTAGCAGGATTTGTATATGAACCATTAGTGCAAGGAGCAGCTGGAATGAAAATTCATGATGCTGCAGGTTTAGGTGAAATTCTTAAGTTTTGTAAAGAAAATAGCATCCTAACTATTGCCGATGAAGTAATGACTGGCTTTGGGAAAACAGGAAAACATTTTGCATCAGATTATATAGATACAAAACCTGATATCATTTGTTTAAGTAAAGCCTTAACAGCAGGATTAATGCCTATGGCTATTACTTCTTGCACACAAAATATTTACGATGCTTTTTTGAGTAATGATATTAGTAAAGGAATGTTTCATTGTCATACCTATTGCGCTAATCCATTAGCTTGTACAGCTGCTATTGCGAGTATAGAATTACTGCAATCGGAAGAGATTCAAAAAAACATTGAATCGATTATTGATTCACATAAAATGTTTGATGAACGGATTAAAAACCATTCAAAAGTTCGTTCCACTAGACAGTTAGGGGTTATTTTTGCGTTAGATTTAAATACAGAAATGTCTCGTTATGGAAGTCTTCGCGATAAGTTATTGCAGTTTTTTATGAATAAAGGAGTTTTTCTAAGACCTTTAGGAAATACTATATATATACAGGTACCTTATGTAATTACTCAAGAGCAATTGCAAAAAGTATATAAAACTATTGAAGAGGCGTTGGAAATAGTGTAAATTTGCAACCTCTAAACGGTATAAACACCAGAATGAAATCACCAGTTTCTATAACGGCATTAAGTTCTATTTCGGCATTAGGAAGTGCGCAAAATCAGATATGGAACAATTATCTAAATGATGATCATTTTATAACTGAAAAACAATTTGAGAACTTCTCGGCATATGTTGCACAACTCCATGATGAAGGTAAAATTGAGGTTGAAGATTTAAAAAAATCTGATACTAAATATATGAATCTTGATGATTCAGTATTGTATGCTATCTATGTTTCTAGAAATGCATTAAGGGATGCTGGATGGAAATCTTCTGATGATTTTGGAATTAACATTGGATCCTCACGAGGAGCGACATCATTATTTGAAAAATACCATAAAGCATTTTTAAAAAATGATTTTGCTGAAACATTAAGCTCTCCAACAACAACTTTAGGAAATATTTCTTCTTGGCTAGCACATGATTTACAAACCAATGGGCCAGAAATATCCCATTCTATAACATGCTCTACAGGTTTACATGCATTGTTAAATGGGGTGACATGGTTGCTCTCTGGAATGTCTGACAAATTTTTAGTGGGAGGAAGCGAAGCTGCTTTAACCGATTTCACTATTGCTCAAATGCAAGCATTAAAAGTGTATGCGAGAAATAGCAAGAGTCATTCTGAACTTGTAGAAGAATCGTATCCTTGCCAAGCATTAAATTTAAATAAAAAACAAAACACCATGGTTATTGGTGAGGGTGCAGCAGTGGTTTGTTTGGAAAATGGAGTGCAAAAAAATGCATTAGCAATAATTGAAGGGATTGGTTATGCTACTGAAGTTTTAGAACATAATGTGTCAATTTCTACAGAAGCAGATTGCTTTCAGAAGTCAATGAAAATGGCTTTAGGTAATGTTTCTCCTGATGAAATTGATGCCATAGTAATGCATGCTCCTGGGACAGTAAAAGGAGATTCGTCAGAAGTAAAGGCGATTCAAAAAATTTTTGGAAATCAAATGCCAGTACTTACTAGTAATAAGTGGAAACTGGGACATACATTTGCATCTTCAGGAGTGTTAAGTATAGAATTAGCGGTTATGATGCTGAATAAACAACAGTTTATTTCTGTTCCGTTTATAGAAAAACAACAAGAGCCTAAACAATTACATAAAATACTGGTTAATGCTGTTGGTTTTGGTGGTAATGCTGTTTCTGTATTATTATCAAAATAGTATGGCTATCCATATATAATTAGTATTTTTGAAAAAATTTAAAACACCCATTTTGGGGCTAACTCGAATTTTATGAGCGAAGTAAGACATAACTGGACGAAGGAAGAAATTCTAGAAATATATAACAGACCAATGATGGATCTGCTGTATGATGCAGCAACAATTCATAGAAAACAACATGATCCTAATGTTGTACAGGTTTCAACGTTACTTTCAATTAAAACTGGTGGTTGTTCTGAAGATTGTGGGTATTGTCCACAGGCAGCCCGTTACCATACTGGAGTTGAAGGAAATGATTTAATGACTGTAAATCAGGTGAAAGCACAAGCGCTTAGAGCTAAAGAAGGCGGGAGTTCTCGTGTTTGTATGGGAGCTGCGTGGAGAAACGTGAAAGACGGACCAGAATTTGACCAAGTATTAGAAATGGTACGTGGTATTAACAAATTGGATATGGAGGTTTGCTGTACTCTAGGTATGGTAACTGAAAATCAAGCGCAACGTTTGGCTGAAGCAGGTTTGTATGCTTACAATCATAATTTAGATTCATCTGAAGAATATTATAAGGAAGTAATTTCTACTAGAGGGTATCAAGATAGATTAGATACTATTGATAATGTGCGTAAAACAAAAGTTACTGTTTGTTCAGGTGGTATTATCGGAATGGGTGAAAATGTAGAGGATAGAGCAGGAATGTTAGTGGCTTTGTCGACACTTAACCCTCAACCAGAATCTACACCAATTAATGCTTTGGTAGCGGTAGAAGGAACTCCTTTAGAAGAAGAAAAGCCAGTTTCAATATGGGAAATGGTAAGAATGGTAGCTACTACCAGAATTGTATTACCAGAAACTCAAGTACGTTTATCAGCGGGTAGAACCCAAATGAGTAGAGAGGGACAGGCAATGTGTTTCTTTGCTGGTGCAAATTCTATTTTTGCAGGAGATAAGTTGTTAACGACTCCTAATCCTGATGTAAATGAGGATATGAAAATGTTTGAGTTATTAGGAATGAATCCACAAAAACCATTTACTAAAAAAGTGCAACCACAAACGGTAGAGGCAGGTGATTCTAAATTTGAATCTTTAGGAGAAAAACCTAAATGGACTAGACCAGAGCATAAAATTGATAGAAACGAAGCTGCAAAAGCTAAAGGGAAATTAGTAAAATAGTATATCCTGTTCAATATAAAACAAAAGCGTTAATTTTAAGGAATTAACGCTTTTGTTGTTTCATATACTAAGTGCGACTCCCACCCACGATATAGCAGGTAATCGGCTAATTTTTTTCTTTTCTTGTAGGTGTTGGTTTCAGTAATAGCTGTTAGCTTCTTCGAGGCAATAAAGTCTAATTTTGAAAAATAATCTTCTTCTGAAATCTCTTTTAGAGCAGTTTTTATATTGTATTCGGAAATTTTTCTAAATTTTAATTCTCGTATTATTCTGACTCTGCCCCAATGTTTGATATTAAACTTACCTCTAGCGAAACTTTTAGCAAAACGCTCTTCATTTAAAAAATTGTGTTCAATTAAATGACCAATGATATCATCTATAGCTATAGGAATCATTTTCATTTCTTTGAGTTTTGCGTTAACCTCTGTGTGGCACCTGTCTTGATAAACACAATAGTGTTCAAGCTTTCTTTTGGCTTCAGTTAAAGTGTAGGTTTTTGAGCTCAATATAAAATAGTGTTACAGAGTTATTTTTTGGTATAAGTTTTTGGTTAATAGATTGCTACATTGATGAGTATTTTTTTTGCTAAGTGAAAAAGAAGTATATTCGCCTCGGTTTTACTAAAATACTTATCTCAAAAATATGAAAAAAATAGCTTTTTTGCTACTATTCTTTTGTGGTATATTATCAGCTCAAGTTGGTATTAATACAGCTTCTCCAAGTGTGGCATCAGTTCTGCATTTAGAGTCCTTAAACGGGTCCGGAACACATGGAGGGTTTATGCCTCCTGTAGTCAGTTTGGCTGAAAGAGCTTTAATTCCTGTTACTGCCGCTGATGATGGTCTAATGATTTTTCTGTCTGAAGGGACAACACGTTGTGTACAAATGTACAATGCAACAACTGCCGCTTGGGTAAATATGTATTGCATGCCTATTCCTTTTGTTGAATTTGGACAGGATTTTGATGCAAATACAAACTGGCTATATTCAGTTAATCTAGCTCATTATAATACTAGTGGAGATATAGATATTTGGGATGTTATAAATTCATTACCAAATATTACAAATGTATCTTCAAACTTTCTAGGATGCCAAGATTTGAACAATTCTAACGGAGGCGGGAATTTTTTCCATGAAATTTCATTTACCAATGTTGATGTTTCAAATGGAACTAATGTTAAGGTATCTTTTGATTATGATGTTTATCAATTCGATAATGGAGACGATGTTCAGTATGAAATATTCTTAGATGATGTTGGGCAGGGAACAGTTTTATTGGTTAATGGCTCATCGGATTTATCAGTTTCAGGTACTGAAATCATAAATGTACCAAACGGGACTACAAATGTTAGATTAACTTTAGGAGTGAAACAAGAAGGAGCTGCTGATAGGTCTGGGTTCGATAATTTTAGAGTGTATGAATAATAGAGTTCCATGCATGATATTATGTGTTATTTTAGGGCTTTTGTCTTCAAAATTGAGTGCTCAAGTAGGTGTGGGAACTACTAGTCCAAGCTCTGCTGCTGTATTGCATTTAGCTACGGCAGAATATACGACTACCAAAGTAGGAGGTTTTTTGATGCCGGTAGTAACTGAAGCCGAACAAGCTAGTATACCTGTAGGTGTGAATGATGATGGTTTAATGGTTTTTGTGAGTGATTCAGGAACGGGAAAATGGTGTTGGGATATTTATGATGCATTGCAAACCACTTGGAGGAGTATTAATTGTGATGGTATTGCTTGTGATACACAAATATATTTAGAAGATTTTTCCGGTTATACTTTAAATACAGGGCGAGATAAAAGAACTAATTCAGGAGATTATCCTGGAGGAGTGACATGGACGATTGATGATAGTATGGCAAATAGTGGGAATCAAGATGATGATTACGCTTATACAAATACTATCGGTCAATTTGAGTTGAACAATACCGATGGCCCTGTTACAATAACAACGCAGTCGGTTGATATTAGTGGCTATGCAACAATTTGTTTTTCTGTTGATATAGATGCTTCAGGAGATTTAGAGTATGATCCTGCAGCTCACTTAACTGATGATACAAATAATACTAATGATTATGTTGATGTTGAATATTCAATTGATGGAGGTGCATGGATTTTAGTAGCTAATTATGGTGGTAATGGAACTGTAAATCACACACTTGTTGCGCCAAATCCTCAAAATGGAACTTTTCCTACAGGGCAAGTTTCAGTTTCAGGACTAAGTGGTATAGGCTTGCGTATAAGAATGACGTCAAGCACATGGGCTGCAGATGAATATTTTTACTATGATAATATTTTTGTAGAAGGTGGTAATTAAGAAAGTTAGATAATGTAAAACAAAAAAAAACCAGCGTATTGCGCTGGTTTTTTTTATCTAATTTTTTTTCCTTTATCATTGTAAAAATGATATTCTAGATATGTGTAAGCATCTCTAGGTAATATTTTAATCCATTTTTTATGTTCTAAAAACCATTTAGAACGGATTGATGGAAATCCTTGTTTTAAAAAGGCTGCTATAAAAGGGTGTACATGTAGTACAACTTTTTTAGGACCTTTACTTAATATTCTGTCAAGTTCAGAAGTTATTTTCTGTATCAATACAATAGGAGCTTCAACTTCTGCTCCATTTTTGTCATTAGGGTTTTTCTCTAATGTTTTGATTTTTACTTCTGGCCTAACTCGCTGTCTAGTTATCTGTATTAATCCAAATTTACTTGGAGGTAATATTTTGTGTTTAGCCTTATCACTTGCCATTTCATCTTTCAAATGCTGAAACAATTGTTTTCTGTTTTCAGGACTTGACATGTCAATGAAATCGACTACAATAATTCCTCCCATGTCTCTAAGTCTTAATTGTCTTGCTACTTCTGTAGCTGCAATAATATTAACTTCTAGAGCTGTACCTTCTTGGTTTTTAGATTTATTAGATCTATTACCACTGTTTACATCTATTACATGTAAAGCTTCGGTATGTTCAATAACTAAATAAGTTCCTTTACTAGAGGAAACTGTTTGACCAAACGCTGTTTTAATCTGACGTTCAACCCCATATTTTTCAAAAATTGGGACATCAGATCGATGTAACTTGACGATTGATTCTTTCTTTGGTGCAATACGTTGCACCGTTTCTTTAATTTGTCCATAAAGCGTTTTGTCATCAACATGAATAGCAGAAAATGAATCGTTAAATAGGTCTCTTAAAATAGAAGAGGTTTTGTTCATTTCGCTTAAAACCGTTGAAGGAACTTCTGCTTTATGAAGTTTTTTGCACATTGCAGTCCACTTGGATAGCAAATTTTGCATGTCTTTGTCCAGTTCGGCTGTTTTTTTGCCTTCCGCTACTGTACGAACGATAACACCAAATCCTTTCGGTTTAATGCTATGAACTAATTTCTTTAAACGACTCTTTTCTGCTTTATCTTCAATTTTTTGAGAGATAGAAACACGGTCAGAAAAAGGAACTAAAACGATAAAACGTCCAGCAATTGATAATTCTGAACTTAATCGAGGTCCTTTTGTAGAAATTGGTTCTTTTACAACTTGTACGAGAATTGATTGGTTTGACTTTAATGCGTCATTAACACTTCCGTTTTTATCAATTTCATTCTCAAACGGGAAATTACTCAGATTAAAATCTTTTAATTTACCGGTGCTTACACTTTTAACAAATTTCAGCAAAGTAGGTATTTTAGGTCCTAAGTCATGATAATGTAGAAAGCCATCTTTCTCATAGCCAACATTTACAAAAGCTGCATTAAGACCAGGTATAGTTTTCCTAATTTTTGCAAGAAATATATCTCCTACATTAAATTGGTTTTCACTATTCTCTTCTTTGTGTAATTCGATTAATTTTCCATCATTTAATAAGGCAAAATCAACTTTTGAGGAACTGGATCTGATAATTAATTCTTTGTTCACTCTTTAATTAATTTAATCCATACCGTAATTAGTATAGATGGTTACTTTTTTACTGTAGTTAAAATGTCTTCATTTTAACTACTTACTTAAAAAAGAAAAAGTAGTTTAAAAACTACTTTTTCTTGTGACGGTTAGCTCTTCTACGCTTTTTACGCTTGTGCGTAGCTACCTTATGTCTTTTTCTTTTCTTACCGCTTGGCATAACTTGAATTTTTTTAGATTAATAATTCGTTTTTATTTTACTTCTACATTTGTCTTCACACCTTCTAAAAACACTTTAGCAGGCTTAAATGCAGGTATATTGTGTGCAGGTATTTTAATTGTTGTGTTTTTTGAAATGTTTCTTCCAGTTTTTTCAGCTCTAGTTTTGATGATAAAACTTCCGAAACCTCTTAAATAAACATTGTCACCACTTTCTAATGAGTTTTTCACCTCATTCATAAAAGATTCAACAGTTGCTTGTACATCACCTTTTTCTATTCCTAACTTTTCTGAAATTATAGTTACGATATCTGCTTTTGTCATTTCTATTAAATTTATTAAGTCCTTTTGTTAAATTTTAGGTGTGCAAATATAATAATTAATATTCCAAACAAGAATGCTAATTGATTAAAATTTAACCAGATAAAAAATTAATTTAGCCAAATATAAAATAAAATGCAGAAATTCTCTAAAAGTCTAGTGTTGTGGTACTTAAAAAACAAACGAGATTTACCATGGCGAAATACAGTAGATCCTTATAAAATATGGTTGTCTGAAATCATGTTGCAACAAACAAGGGTTGCGCAAGGGTTACCTTATTATTTAAAGTTTGTAGATACTTTTCCGGAAATAAAAGACTTAGCTGATGCCGAAGAAGATGAGGTGTTAAAGTTATGGCAGGGGTTAGGATATTATTCAAGAGCAAGAAATTTACATGCCACAGCAAAACATGTTTCAAATAAGTTAAATGGTGTTTTTCCAGATAATTATATTGACCTAAAAAAATTAAAAGGAGTTGGTGATTATACAGCTAGTGCTATTGCATCTATTTGTTATAAAGAACCAAAGGCAGTTTTAGATGGTAACGTATTTCGGGTTTTGGCTAGGCTATATGGAATAGATATAGCAATCAATTCTACCGAAGGAGTTAAATTCTTTTCAAGATTATCACAAAAATTGATTGATAAAAATAGTCCGGATATATACAATCAGGCAATCATGGATTTTGGTGCAATGCATTGTAGTCCTAAAAAGCCTCATTGTGAGTCATGTATATTTAAGACAGATTGTATAGCTTTAAAAAACAATCAAGTTGGTGAGTTGCCAGTGAAACTTAAAAAAATTGAAGTAAAAAAACGTTACTTTAATTATATTGTTCCAATTATTAATAATGAATCAACAAAATTAAATAAAAGATTGGGGAAAGGAATTTGGGCTAATTTATATGAGTTTCCTTTAATAGAAACAAAAGAAACAGTTAAGTATGATGAGTTGTTGGGTAAGATTAAGCAAAAGGAGTTGTTAGCTAAGCCTTTTCAGCTGAGTTTGTATAATGAAAAAGAAATAGTACATAAATTATCACACCAACATATATATACAAGGTTTTGGATAGCAACTACTCATGAAGAAATGCAAATGGTAATCCCATTTTCAGAAATAGAAAAATATCCAGTCCCGGTTTTGATAGCAAACTTTATTAATGAGTTCTCGTTTTAAATGAAGTAAAATTTTACTATTTTTGATATAAAGACAAAATACAATATGAGCACTTTAAATAAAGTAATGTTAATTGGTAATTTAGGAGATGATGTTAAAATGCATTATTTTGAAGGAGGTAATTGTGTTGGGAGATTTCCGATAGCGACGAGTGAAACATATACTAGTAAGCAAACAGGTGAACGCACTACTAATACAGAGTGGCATAATATAGTTGTACGTAATAAAGCTGCGGAGATTTGTGAAAAATATCTTAAAAAAGGGGATAAAATATATGTTGAAGGACGTATAAAGTCTAGACAATGGCAAGCAGAGGATGGTAACACAAGGTATTCTACAGAAATTCAAGTGCAAGATTTCACATTCTTATCACCAAAATCTGATGGATCTGGGCAACAACAAACTCCAAATGTAGGGCAGGACTCTGCTAAATCACAGCAGCCACAACCACAGCAAGGAACAGACGATAATGACGATTTACCGTTTTAATATTTAACTAAAACAACATTCATATTGGACCCCAGTATTCCGTTTTTTATTACATTATTTAGCAGTAATTCATTAATCAGTATAATAGCACTTGTGGTTTTGTTGGTTTTTTCAGCATTAATTTCTGGATCTGAAGTTGCCTTTTTTTCTTTAAAACAGATTCAGTTAGATGTTGAGTCAAAAACATTTAAAAAAAGGAAATTAGTAGCTAAATTATTATCGAATCCTAAACGTTTATTAGCAACTATACTGGTTGCTAACAATTTTATAAACATAGCTATTGTATTATTATTCGCATCTTTAAGCCATGTGTTACTTACTGACTTATCTGAAGAAATTAGGTTTGTAATTGAAGTTATAGTAGTAACATTTTTAATTTTACTTTTTGGAGAGATATTGCCTAAGGTATATGCTAGTAGGAATAATGAAAAATTCTCTAGTTTTATGGCAAAACCAATTGGGATGATGCAAAATTTACTAAGTGTTTTTAGTGTTCCAATGCAGGTGGGAACTACTTTTTTAGAAAATAAATTAGCAAAATCGAAATCAGAAATAAGTATAAGTAAATTATCACAGGCTTTAGAGTTAACTTCAGAGGAGGCTACAACAGATGAGGAGCAAAAAATACTTAGAGGAATAGTTTCTTTTGGGAATACGGATACAAAGCAAGTTATGCGATCTAGGATGGATATTTTTGCTTTGGATGTGGCTACGTCTTTTTCTGAAATTATCAAGCAAATTACTAAAGCGGGTTATTCAAGAATTCCAGTTTATGAAGAAAATTTGGATAAAATCACTGGAGTATTATATGTAAAAGATTTACTGCCGTATTTAGATGAGAAAACTGTAAAATGGCAAGAATTGGTTAGAGAGCCATTTTTTGTGCCAGAAAATAAAAAATTAGACGATTTACTGAAGGAATTTCAAGAGAAGAAAGTGCACTTGGCAATAGTTGTAGATGAGTATGGAGGTACCTCAGGAGTGGTTTCGTTAGAAGATATTGTTGAAGAAATTATTGGAGATATTAATGATGAGTTTGATGACGAAAGTTTAATTTATTCAAAATTAGACGATCATAATTATGTGTTTGAAGGAAAAACTTCTTTAAAAGATATTTACAGAGTTGCAGATTTGGATATTGAATTGTTTGAAGAGAATAAAGGAGAGGCGGAAACAATAGCAGGATTTGTGCTAGAGATTTCAGGTTCTTTTCCTAAAAAAAATGAAAAAATAAGCTTCCATGGTTATGTCTTCTCAGTAGAAGCGTTGGATAGAAAACGAATCAAGCAATTGAAATTAACATTACCTAAAATTTAGTTTAATATAATAAATAGATGTTTAGGGTCAAGTATATTTTCTTTACAAATAGGTAATTGTTTAGGTGGCTAAATAAAAAAGCCACCGTCAAAAACAGTGGCTTAAAGAAACATAAATTGAATAAAAATAAATGTTTATTTAGTAACTGGGGTTAATAATTGGTCTTCTAATTCATTTAATATGTCCTGATAAACATGACTTAAGTCTTCTGGTTTTAAACCATTGTTATTGTTGTGACAAGCAAAACAACTTGGGTGACTATCAAAATAAGAACCACTACCAACTTGCGCGTAAGTTTCCATGGTACTATTTGCTAATTGGCTAGTTCCTATAGCAACACCATTTACGGTATTGTTTGCAGAATAGCTTTCGCTATTAGGTCCGGCACCATCATTAGTCCAAGTAGCACCAATAAAAATATAGTTTTTACGCATATCACCATCTATTAACTTTCCAAGTACACTGTTGTTGACAGAAATCACCTGACTATTAGATGCTGCAGCAGTAGTGTTTTCAGAATTAGGGACTCCAATTTTACCAACACCAAAAGGGTTTATCATTTTAGTGTTACTTGCACTAATAGTTTGTCCTTCAGTAGCTTTTATAGTGCCATCCGTACTTGTATATTTCATATGTGATTTATTATAAGTATTACTAGCACTATTATTGTTTAATAGCCAATCATTACCTGTTTCAGCTTGTACTGTTTTTGTTTGGTTACTACTGTTTAAATATTCATAAGCTAAGTTTGGAGCATTATTATTATGTTCAAATGTAGCCCATATCATTTCTGGGTGACCTGCTGCACTACCTACAATATGCATACCAACCATAGCTAATTTTTTCACCACATGTTTTTCAGTTGGAGTCCATAATGTTGTACTAGTTTTAGTATATGTAGGAATTTCAGCATCAATAGTAATATAGTTGCTAAAATCTCCTAAAGAACTAGCTTCTACCCAAGAAGTTTTGATTTCCATAGCTAGCGTATTTGGGCTTTTTAAAGTAAGCCCTTCTCTTGAGGTAAATTCTTTAATGGCTTCTAGCTGGGCCTCTGTAGTAGGAAATTCATTACTTGGTAAAGAATTAGTACTTATCCCATTTAATAGTTGAGCATATACGTCATTAACAAACGTAATATAGTATAAAAGAGAACCTTGTTGTGACATTAAAGCATCACCTGTAGCTTGTCCTTCTTCACTATCTATCATGTTTACAGGAGAATTTCTTTTTTGTAAACTAGTAGATGCGCGTAATGGCTTGTTTATTTCGTGTGGAATTAAATCTCTTTTTTGATCTGCTTTAGGATCTCCGGGATTAACTATTGGGGAAACTGTATAAAACTCAGGAGATTCTAAAACAATTTTCTGATTTTCTATAAGTGCTGCGTCATTATAATGGTTTTTATTAATAGGAGATGCTATCCAAAGAAACATTCGTTCAGACCATTTGTAAAAATCACAGTTGTTTCTATGTCCAAAAGTAACACTGTTTGCAGGAGTTACTATTCCGTTTTTAGATATGCTACCTGATTCAAACCAATGATTAAATTCAGCCTGACCAATTACACAAGATTGTAAAACATCAGCAGGGAGTTTAGTGTTTATAGGGATGACAGCCTCAACGAGAGTTTCCATATTTTCGTCTTCAGTAGTAGTGTGTTTATCTTTTTGCTTACAAGAGCTTAAGGCGATAACCAAAGTAGTAAGAAGTATTCCGAATTTTAAAATTTGTTTTTTCATTTGTGTTAGTCTTTTTATTGTTTTCTATTGAGTGATAAAGAATAGATTCGGTTCAAAAATAGTTTTAAATAATTGAGTAAAACAGCGTGTTTCTACCTGATTTTACTGTTTTAAATATTTGAAATAACACTAAATGCTCTTTTAAAAACATCTTCGTCTCTTAAGTTTTTCGGAGATAATAATTATTAGAAATGAAATAAGTTGCTAAAATCTCCTTATTTTTACCGCCTAAATATAATTGATGCAATGGCAAGAGATGAGGAATTAAAAGAGCGTTGGGATAGTGTGGTTAAGGTATTGTCCGACCAATTTGCTGATGGTGACCCGCTTGATTTGGATAGTATTATTTACCTAATTGGTGTACAGGAGTTAGGTCAGTTAAACAGAAAGTTTAAAAAAGACGATAAGGTTGATTTAATTCATATAGCTATTTGTAGATTATTAGAGCCTTATGGTTATTACGAGTTTGATTATTTTGATGACGATGGATGGCCGCATTATAAAACATTGGAGGCTTTGCCTACACTAAAAGCAGGTGAGCAAACTGTTTTAATGAAAGAAGCTGTTGTTGGTTATTTTTTAGAAAAAGAAGTAATAGCATAAAGAATTTTTAGTTGTAAATTTGCATTTCGCAAAAACGAGCACGATGATAGATAAGATTAAGGAAATTATTGGAGAAGCTGAAGAATTTAAAGCGCAAACAAAGGAAGAAGTTGAAGCGTTTAGAATTAAATACTTAGGTAAAAAAGGGGTGTTAAACGATTTTTTTGCTGAATTTAAAAACGTTGCTAATGATCAGAAAAAAGAATTTGGTCAGGCTATAAATAAGTTAAAAACTACAGCTCAAGATAAAGTTAATACCTTAAAAGAAGAGCTAGAAGCTAAAGAGGAAGTAAAAGGTGGTTATGGAGATTTATCTCGTCCAGCAGAGCCAGTCTCAATAGGTTCAAGACATCCTGTTTCATTAGTTAAAAATCAAATCATTGAGATCTTTTCTAATATTGGTTTTAATGTTTCTGAAGGCCCAGAAATTGAAGACGACTGGCACAATTTTACAGCATTAAATTTACCAGAATATCATCCAGCTAGAGATATGCAGGATACGTTTTTTATTCAAACGAATCCAGATACTTTATTAAGAACACATACGAGTTCTGTGCAGGTGCGTTATATGGAAAATAACAAGCCGCCAATTCGTACAATATCTCCGGGTAGAGTGTTTAGAAACGAAGCTATTTCTTCTAGATCTCATTGCATATTTCATCAGGTAGAGGGATTGTATATTGATAAAGATGTTTCATTTGCTGATTTAAAACAAACCTTATTGTATTTTACGAAAGAAATGTTTGGGAAGTCTAAAATTCGTTTGCGCCCGTCATATTTTCCATTTACTGAGCCAAGTGCTGAAGTAGATATTTACTGGGGATTAAAAACGGAAACTGATTACAGAATAACGAAAGGGACTGGTTGGTTAGAAATTGGAGGATGTGGAATGGTAGATCCTAACGTATTAATCAATTGTGGAATAGATCCTAAAGAGTATTCAGGATTTGCATTTGGAGTTGGAATTGAGCGTATTGCAATGTTGCTACATCAGATTGGTGATATTAGAATGTTTTATGAAAACGATGTTCGTTTCTTAGAGCAATTTAAATCGTCTTTTTAAAATATACACTTATAAAAATAATTATATCAGACAGTTAGTAGTTATATTATTGGTTTTTGTAGCATTGATTTTAGGATCGTGTAAAGAAGACCCTATACCTAAGCCAAAAGGATATTTAAAATTAGAATACCCGGAAGCTGAATATAAAAAATATTTATCTAATTGCCCATTTACTTTTGATATCAACACAAGTACTCAAATTGAAAAACCAAGAGGTGGTGGGAGTTATTGTGGGATGAATTTAAGTTATCCGCGTTTAAATGGAAAAATACATATTACTTATATTAGTGTTGATGAAGGGCTATTAGCTAAGTCGTTAAAAGAGGCACAAGATTTAACATTAAGTCATGCTCAAAAAGCGGAAAGTATTATGCCTACGATTTATGAAGATGCAAAGCAAAATGCATACGGAATGGTTTATGAAATAGAAGGGAATGCAGCTTCGCCTGTACAATTTTATATTACAGATAATAAAAAGCATTTTTTGAGAGGGGCTGCTTATTTCAATACAAAGCCTAACTACGATTCTATTCTTCCAGCGGCTCATTATCTTAAAAAAGATATTAAAGCATTGATGGGGAGTGTACAATGGAAAGATTAGTTAAGAAGCACCTTATTGGCCAATCTGTCAGCTATAAGGTTTCCAGGTATATTGGCTAGATTTTTGTTCTTAAACTTTTGTAACTTTACAAAAAGGCAAAAATTATGATTGGATATTATATCATTGCAGGGGCAATAGCATTACTAAGTTCTTTAGTAAGTAAACGATTACAAAGTAAATTCAAGAAGTATTCAGGGTTACATTTAAGGAATGGTATGTCTGGATCAGAAATAGCAGAAAAGATGCTAAGTGATCATGGGATTTCTGATGTAAAAGTAATTTCTACTCCAGGCCAATTAACCGATCATTATAACCCGAAAGATAAAACCGTAAATTTAAGTGAGGTAGTATATAATCAACGAAATGCATCTGCAGCTGCAGTTGCAGCTCATGAGTGTGGTCATGCAGTACAACATGCAACAGCATATTCATGGTTGACGATGCGTTCAAAAATAGTTCCAATAGTTAATGTTGCTTCAGGGTTGTCCCAATGGGTAATTATGGGGGGGATAGCTTTGTCGTTTAGTTCTGCGATGGGACAGTTAGTTATGCTTGCAGGAATTGCTATTTATGGGGTAATGGCGTTATTTAGTGTAATTACTTTGCCAGTTGAGTATGACGCAAGTAATAGAGCATTGGCTTGGTTGGAAAATAAAAACATGTTGACTAGAGAAGAGCATGCTGGCGCTAAAGATGCTTTAAAGTGGGCGGCAAGAACATATTTAGTGGCTGCAATCGGAGCGTTATCAACATTAGTATATTTTATTGGGCGATACTTATCAAGTAATAATGATTAATTAGAAGAAGAAATAAATTGGAATAGAAGCGATCAGAAAGGTCGCTTTTTTTATGTAGTTTTGGGTTATGGAACAACTGAAACTTTTTTTTGAACTAGGACTAACCCATGTGTTGGATATAAACGGGTATGACCATGTATTATTTTTGATTGTATTAGCAGCCCCGTACTTGTTTTCAAGCTGGAAAAAAGTATTGTTTTTAGTAACTGTTTTTACTGTGGGGCATTCAATATCATTAATTCTATCAAGTTATAAGTTTGTTTCAGTGAATAGCGACTTGGTAGAATTTGTAATTCCAGTTACGATTGCTATTACCGCGCTATTTAATATAATTACATCTGGAAAAACTATTCATGATACAAAAATTGGTTTAATGTTTTTTATTACTTTGCTCTTTGGAGTTATTCACGGGTTAGGGTTTTCTAATTATTTTAAAATAATTGTGGGTAATACCGATTATAAATTTATGCCACTAATAGAATTTGCATTAGGAGTGGAGCTTGCTCAGGTAATTGTAGTTGTAGTGGTACTATTATTAAGTAGTGTTGCACAAAATATATTGAATATTTCAAAAAAAGACTGGGTGTTGGTGTTGTCATCAATTACTTTAGGATTGGTAATACCAATGTTATTATCTAGGTGATTTTAACAAAATCTTAAACAAACAATATTTATTAATTAGTAGTTTAGTAACATAACACATGAGTAATGTCAGAAATTAAACAATTGCGATATGATAAGGCCTATTTAAGAATGGCTAGTGAATGGGGGAAACTATCTCACTGTATCAGAAAACAAGTAGGAGCAATTATTGTGAAAGACAGAATGATTATTTCTGACGGGTATAATGGATCACCAACAGGTTTTGATAATTATTGTGAAGACGAAGAAGGGTATACTAAATGGTATGTGTTACATGCTGAAGCGAATGCAATCTTAAAAGTGGCAGCTTCAACGCAATCTTGTGAAGGTTCGACTTTGTATATAACATTGTCTCCATGTAAGGAGTGTAGTAAATTAGTGCATCAGTCAGGGATTAAAAGAGTGGTTTATAAAGAGGGGTATAAGGATGACTCAGGGATTAAGTTTTTAGAGAAAGCAGGGATTGAAGTAATCCAATTGCAAGATGATACTTTTAGCATAGAGAATTAAAAAAAATCAGAGATAAATTAAGATGACATATAAAAAGAAATACCTACCATTAATTATTGGATTAACCCTTGCTTTAGGCTTTTGGGGAGGTGGCTTATTTCATTTTAATACAGGAACAGATTTATTTGTAGAATCTTCTAAAAAGCAGAAATTAAGTAAGCTGATTGATTATATTGATAATGAATATGTAGATGATGTAAATACGGATAGTATTGTTGATGTAACGGTAAATAAAATATTAGGAAACCTTGACCCTCATTCGGTTTATATTCCAAAGAAAAACTTATCATCTGTTACAGAATCTATGAATGGTGAATTTGTAGGTATTGGAGTTTCATTTTATGTAAAGAAAGATACGATATCAGTAATAAAAGTTATTGCTGGTGGTCCGAGTGAAAAAGTTGGAATTGCCGCAGGAGATAAAATTTTAATTGCTGATAAGGATACGCTTTATGGAGCAGGAATAACCAATGATAAAGTAATTAAAACGCTTAAAGGAGAGATAGACTCTAAGGTGAAATTAACAGTATATAGGGCATCTGAAGACAAGAAATTCTCAATTATTGTTACACGTGGATTAGTTCCTATAAAAAGTGTTCCTATTGCTTATATGATTGAAAAAAATCTAGGTTATATTAAAATAAATCGCTTTGCTGAAACAACTTACAAAGAATTTAAGGTTGAGTTGAAAAAGTTAAAATCTAGGGGGATGACAAGTCTAGTTTTAGATTTGAGAGGTAACCCAGGAGGTTTTTTAGATAGAGCTCAACAAATAGTTGATGAATTTTTAGAAGATGATAAATTAATCTTGTTTACAAAAAATAAGAAAGGAGAAATACATAAGTTTTTTGCTACTGAAAAAGGAGGTTTTGAAAAAGGAGAAATCTTTGTTTTACAGGATGAAGAATCAGCATCTGCAAGCGAAATTGTTGCAGGAGCGTTACAAGATAACGATAAAGGGACAATAGTAGGAAGACGATCATTTGGAAAAGGGTTGGTACAACGAGAAATGCAATTAGGTGATGGGAGTGCAGTTCGTTTAACAGTGTCAAGGTATTATACACCAACAGGGAGGTCAATCCAAAAGCCATATACGGCAAAGGACGATCAAGATTATTATGATGAATATAGAAAAAGGTATATCTCTGGAGAATTAACTGATTCTACTCAAATTGAGGTGGCTGACTCATTAAAATTTACTACCCCAAAAGGGAAAGTAGTCTATGGAGGAGGAGGAATTATACCAGATGTTTTTGTGCCTATTGATGTAAATAAAGAATACGAAAAAGTATATTATGCAATAAACTCTAACCTGATTAGTAATTTTGTATTCTTGACATTAGAGAAGGATAGAAAATATTATAATACTTTAAGTAAAGAAGAATTGCTTGAAAAACAGCTTGCTTCTAAAGAGCTTGTTTCAGAGTTTAAAAACAATGTAAGAGGGTTTGTAAGAGGGCAGTGGTCAATTAATACGTCTGATTATGATGAGCAGATTAAAAGGGCGATAAAAGCAGAAATGGCTTCGCAGTTGTTTGATGATAATTTAGCGTATCAAATAAAAGATGAAGATGACTTAATGATTCAAAAAGTAAAAAAAATTTTAATTAAATAAAAAAACAAATACTTAACATGCGTTAAAAATATTATGTTATATTTGAATCATATAAGAAAAAGTTTTTTTTCGTATTAAGTAAAACCACTGATTAAAAACCGAGCTGAAGAGCTCGGTTTTTTTAATTTATAACAATAGTTTTGATTAAAGGAAAAGAGATTTTATTTTTTGTCGTGAACTTTAGTGTGTTCACCGTTATTCCACAAAGTAAGAATGTCTGTGGCTACTTGAGCACCACTTCCGCAAGCTATCGCAAATTGACTTCTCCATCCGGCAAGTGATCCTGCAACATATAATTTTGGTTTAACTAAATGAAGTACATTTTTTAATTGTACTCTGGCTTTTTCGGGCTTAGCCATTTGATGAGGTATTAGGTAGTTTTCTAGGCCTTTAATGGTAAAAGGACTAGTGTATCCAGTTGCAATGACTACTGTTTTAGCGGTGTAGTGTTTTTTATTAGTGATAACTTCAAAATAAGATTCATAATCTTTTATCTCGCAAACTTTTTCATATTCAATTTGAGTGAGTCTAGGGTATAATTTATTAAGTTGATTTTTGCCTGTTTCAAGAAGATTTTCTCCTAGAGTTCCAGGTGTTAAACCAAGTACATTATTGAATAGTGCTTTTTGTAGGTGTGACGTTTTTTGATGAACAATGATTCCCGCTTTTTTATTTTCTGCAAAAGGTTTATTTAATGCAGAGCCGATAATCAAAGCACATGACATTCCTGTAGCACCACCACCGATGATTAATGTATCAAACATTAGTTAACCTACCTTTTTTTCAATACGTTTAGAAACTGTAAAAATAGCTAAGATTAATAAGGCTATTATCGCTGCTAAAATCTCAATTAAAGCAATAGTACTTTCCTCTTTTAGTGGGTTGTTGAAATCAATGTTTGTGACGTTAAAAACAATTAAGCCAAGGGCTATGATACTTAATACAATACTTACTATTTTCATGTTGTTTTTTTTAATAGAAAATTCCTTTGATACCTGAGGTAAATAATTTTACAGCAATGGCTAATAATATAATTCCAAATACTTTTTCGATTATTGCAATTCCACTTTTACCTAATTTACGTTCAAACCAACCGCTCATTTTTAATACTAGAAAAACGAAAGCAATATTAAGTATTATGGCGATAGCAATGTTTATTGATTCGTATTCAGCTCTAAGCGATAAAATTGAAGTCATACTACCAGCACCTGCAATCATAGGGAAGGCAAGTGGCACTATAGAGGCTGTTTTGGCGGTGTTTTCATCTTCTTTAAAAAGATTAATTCCTAATACCATTTCTAAAGCCATGAAGAAAAGGATAAATGCTCCTGCAATACCAAAAGAAGCAGCGTCAATACCAATAAATTCTAATATTTTTTCTCCTACAAAAAGGAATAAAATCATAATACTTCCGGCTACTAATGATGCTTTTCCGCTTTCAAGTTTCCCTCCAGCGTTAGCCTTAAGTTTAACAACAATTGGTAAAGAGCCTATAATGTCAATAACAGCAAATAAAATCATACTTGCTTTTGCAATTTCAATAATATCTATATTCATAGGGTTAATTTTTATGCAAAATTATACTTTAAAATTAATTGTAGTCATATAAAACGACTAAAAGAATTACTTTTGTGGTGTAAAGATACTAAAAAGAGGATGTTGAGATGTTTCAAATAGGAAAAACCATTGTTTCTGAG
>Ga0209395_1000758_pt1 | contig 46712 bp, 31 predicted proteins | sample GOMGulsemesocosm_3_FD_184635 | JGI IMG/M metagenome (GOLD analysis project Ga0209395, IMG submission 184635) | Methane-oxidizing microbial communities from mesocosms in the Gulf of Mexico - GOM9D Gulf of Mexico (SPAdes) (version 2) | ecosystem: Environmental > Aquatic > Marine > Cold seeps... | reverse complement strand
ATTATCATGGGAATGATGTCTCGCTTAACTTTATTGCCACCGATGGACAGCAACCCGTGGCGGGTTCTGCAACTATTGATGTGGCCGCGGTCAATGATGCTGCAGTAGTAGGCAATGTCGATTTAGGTTCTATTCAAGAAGACAGTCGGATTGAATTCTCTGCACAAGATTTATTAGCCAATAGCTCAGATGTAGATGGCGATACTTTGCATATTGTTGAGGTGACGGTTGATCAGGCTTTTGGCACAGTTGAGTACAGTCAAGATGCAGCGGGCAATATTGAACAAATCAGCTTTATCCCCGCTGAAAATTATAACGGAACCGATGTTCCACTTAATTTTGTCGCCACGGATGGTCAGCAACAGGTGACGGGGTCTGCCCGTGTTGATGTGATGGCAGTTAATGATGCCGCCGTGGTGGGCAATGTCGATTTAGGCTCTATTCAAGAAGACAGTCGGATTGAATTCTCCGCACAGGATTTATTAGCCAATAGCTCGGATGTAGATGGCGATGCCTTGCATATTGTTGAGGTAACGGTCGATCAAGCCTTTGGTACGGTTGAATACAGTCAAGATGCAGCGGGTAATATTGAAAACATCAGTTTCATGCCCGCTGAAAATTATCATGGGAATGATGTTCCCCTTCACTTTATCGCCACCGATGGACAGCAACAAGTGGCAGGATCAGCAACTATAGATGTGGCAGAGGTTAATGATGGGCCTAATGCTGTATCAGATGGTCAAGTTAATCAGATTAAAGTGATTTCTGCTGATGTTGGGTCAGGAGAAAACCCTTATGGAACGACGGGGGTAGAAATAAATGGAGAGCTTCATATTATAGGTAAAGATGATGCCAAAGCTAACCTTCCAAGAGGTATTGGTATATTCGTTTTAGATGAGCAAGGCAATTTACTTGAACATCGTGATTTTGATACATACAAAGTTAATGACTCACGACATATTGATGGTGTAAATGATACAGTTGCAATGGTGGATTACCTAGCTGAACAGCAAGATGAACTACCTGTTGGAAGTTATATTCTAGTGGCGACTTCAGATGAGTTTACGCGTGATTTGAATAATGGTGCGGATGGTTTTTCGGCTCTTAAAGAAATAGGGGCTTCAGATAAAATTGATGGGGCAGAATTCCGCTCAGCGTATGCATTAATTACCAAAAAAACTGAATCAGGATGGGAACAGCAAGCTGAAGAGTATCAAAAGGATGGGCGTATTACCCTAGATTTTAATAAGGTCATGGGAAGTGGATTAGAAAATAACTTCATAAGTAGCGAAGATACATCGATAACCTTTAAATCGACTCAGCTTTTAGCTAATGATACAGATGTAGATGGCGATACTTTAATTATCTCTGGTGTAATGGCAACAGAGGAAACGCATGGAACAGTTAGTCTGGATGATGAAGGGAATGTCATTTTTACACCAGAAGAAAACTACAACGGCGATGCTTCGTTTAAATATACTATCAGTGATGGGCAGGGAGGAACCGATACTGCTACTGTTTCGCTAAATGTTGAGGCTGTCAATGATAAACCTGTCATTACAGTAGTTGATAACACAGTAACAGAAGATACTGCACAAGTTATAGCTACAGCTTCAGATATAGATGGCACCATTGATGCAAGTTCCTTTAATGCAGAACATGGAGCCGTTGCAATGGATGATAATGGCAATATCACATATATACCCGATGCAGATTATTATGGTGCAGATAATGTTCAAATATCTGTAACAGATGATGCTGGTGCTACAACAATACAAATGATCAACCTGACGATTGATCCTACCCAAGATATCCCTGTGGCTGTGGATGATAGTGTCAGTAAACAGCATAAAGGTGAAGTTTTAGTCTCAGAAAATTTTGAAAATGGGGCGGAGGGCTGGAGTAATAATACACTCACTCAGACCAATGGAGAACTCGGCGATTTTCTAGGAAGGTTTGGTGGGACAGGGGGGGATGAGGGTGTTTCAAAATCATTTAGTTTTGGTGAATCCCATGCAGGTGAAACAGTCACTATTAAATTTGATATGTATAGACTTGATAGCTGGGATGCACAAGGGTGGAGAGGAGAAGGGGAAGAGCGGTTTCAGGTTTTTGTTAATTCAGAAATGGTTTCAAATGAATTAAATGGTGATCAAGAAAACCATACGATGACATCTGCTAATGAATTTACTGGGTGGGGATCAGAGAGAGTTAACCATTATAGTATTCAAGCGACTGTTGATGATAATGGCGAGGTTCAATTAGGGTTTGGATCTACCTTGCATCAAAGTATTAGAGATGAGTCGTGGGGCGTTGATAATGTCATTATCTCGGCTAATGATGACTGGAATGGCGCGTTATTATCAACGGATGAAGATACATCACTTACTCTTTCAGCAACTCAGCTTTTAGAAAATGATACAGATGTAGATGGTGATATTTTATCAATTACAGCGGCCATGGCTACAGATGATACCCATGGTACTGTTAGTCTGGATGATAAAGGCAACATAGTTTTTACTCCAGAGGAAAACTACAATGGTGAAGCTTCATTTGAATATACCATTAGTGATGGAAATGGCGGAACAGATACGGCCACCGTTTCGTTAAATGTTGAAGCCGTTAATGATCAACCTGTGATTACAGTGCTTGAGACAACGGTAACAGAAGATGTTGCACAAGTTATAGCCACAGTAGCAGATTTAGATGGAAGTATTGATAGCAGCACATTGAGTGCAGAACATGGAACAGTTGCAATAGATGATAACGGCAATATTACTTATACCCCCGATGCAGATTACAACGGAGCAGATAGTGTTCAATTATCTGTAACAGATAATGAGGGAGGAGCAACAACACAGACTATTGACCTAATTATTGACCCAGCGCAAGATAATCCAGTGGCTGTTGATGATAATAATAGTCACGCAATAGAGTTAACAGAATCAACGCAATCAAATATTACAGTTTCTGACTCTGAAAGTATCAATTTAAATGGTTCTGAAAATTTTAGTTTGACTCTATCTGTCACGCCTGAAGGAGAGCAAGGTAAATACGATATTCTTTTCAATAAAGAAAATACAGTTGAATTAGCCTTTAACGGTGATGGAAATCTTATGTTTGCAATGCGAACAGAAGACGAAGCCTGGGCATGGCATGAAACTGATCTGGCTTATGATACTGATTCAATTAACACCATACAATTTAGTTATGATGGAGAGAAAGTAAGCATATCTAATACAAACAGTAATGCAGAAATAAGCAGCTACTCGCAAAGTTACACAGGTGCAATTGTAGATGCTGGAAGCGATTTGATGATTGGAAACCGTCCCCATGGGAATGGACGATATTCTATGGACGGTGAAGTCGATGATGTTTCAATGAGCGTAGATGGCGCAGAAGTTATCCATATAGACTTTGAAGGAGCAAAGCCACTGGCAGATACATCAGGGAATGGAAATAATGCTGTATTGGGGAGTGGAGCCAGTATTGAAGAAAGTGGAAATAGCTTTAATGCTCAAGAAGACACAAGCTTGACAATAAGCTCAGCGGACTTACTGGCCAATGATACCGATGTTGATGGAGATACTCTTTCAGTTGTCGGAGTAAGTGCTACGGATGAAACACATGGAACAGTTAGTGTAGACGATGAGGGAAATGTTATTTTTACTCCGGAGGAGAATTACAACGGAGAAGCCTCGTTTGACTATACGATTAGTGATGGAAACGGAGGGACGGATTCCGCAAGCGTGTCTCTTGCAGTAGAAAGTGTGAATGATAAACCTGTGATTACCGTGGTTGATACCACAGCAACGGAAGATATTGCCCAAGTGATTGCAACTGTTGCAGATATAGATGGAACAATTGATAGTAGCACGCTTAGTGCAGAGCACGGAACAGTTACTTTGGATGATGAAGGGAATATTACTTATACCCCCGATGCAGATTACAACGGAGCAGATAGTGTTCAATTATCTATAACAGATAATGAGGGTGGCATAACAGCACAGACAATTAATCTAACTATTGATGCGACACAAGATAACCCTGTAGCAGTTGATGATAGTGGTAGTGTGCAACACGCAGGTGATATTTTAGTTTCAGAAAATTTTGATGGAGGGGTTACAGGTTGGAGTAATGGCTCTTCATCACATGATGCCCTAAATATAACTGGAGACTTAACCTCAAACAACTCGGAAACAATAACATCTAAAGCCTTTGACTTTGGTGCTGATCATGCTGGCGAAACAGTTATTATTACTTTTGATTTGCATGGCTATCAAGATGACTATAACAATACTAATGATGGAGGTTGGGAGCGTAATGGCGTCTATGAAGATGAGTTTAGTATTTCTATCAATGGTGTAGAAGTATCAAGTGATAGTTATGGTGATGGACGCTCTGATATAAATCATAGTTATAGCATAGAAGCTGTCGTTGATGAAAATGGCCAAGTTGAATTAGGCTTAGGTTTTGAGACAAGTAGTACAGCACGCGAATTTGCTAATATTGATAATTTAAAAATAACTGCGGGTGATAATTGGTCTGGCGAATTACAAACGGATGAAGGTAGTACGTTAACTATTAATGCATCTGATTTATTAGTCAATGATACGGATGCTGATGGGGACACTCTCTCTCTTTTAAGTGTTAGTGCAACAGATGACACTCACGGTACAGTCAGTATAGATGATGGAAATGTGCTATTCACCCCAGAAGAAAACTATAACGGAGAAGCCTCTTTTGAATATACCATCAGTGATGGTAATGGAGGTATAGATACTGCTACTGTTTCCCTTGAGGTTGATGCAGTTAATGATGTTGTTACTCAAATAACGGATAGTAATGTTGCTGCTAATGTTATCTCAGAAAATGCTATTAATGGAGCAGAAGTGGGTGTTACTGCGACAGCATTGGATGTTGATGGTGATGCTATTACATTTTCGGTTGTGGATGCTGATGGGAATACCATTATTGATGGGCCTTTTACTGTAGATGCTAATTCTGGAGTTGTCACTGTTAATGATAATAGTCAACTTAATTATGAAGTACTACCTGAGCATAATATTAGCATCAAAGCGTCTAGTGAAGATGGAACGAGTAGCGTGGATACTTTTACTATTCATTTAACTGATGTGGTTGAAGTGGCTAGCCCCGTTATAATTGATACCCGTTCTAATCTTTTGATAAATGGAGATGCAGAAAATGGTACCTTTGCCTGGTCTGAGAATGAAAACGACTTAGTTGCTCTTGAAAATGATATCTGGTGGACAGCAAAAGATAATAATAATGAGTTTAATGAAGGTGAAAATGCTTTTGCAGGGCATAAAGGAGATAGCAATGCGACTCAAGATGTCGATATTAGTTATTTTAATGCTGAAACCTTTAGTTTTTCTGGTATCACTGGAGGATATAAAGGGGATGATACCGCACAGGTAAATCTTTCATTTATAGATAGTGATGGGAACATAATAGATACTGCAAGTAGTGATGAGTTTTCATCCTCACAACGTGATGGATTGAATGAATTTTCATTTACTGGATCAATCCCCGAGGGAGCAGTGACCGTCTCGGTTGAATTAGATCAGCAATACAATAGTGGGGCGTATGCAGATCAGACCTTAGATAATTTAAAATTGAATGTATTTGATGCTGAGGGTAAAGAACTTGTTAATGTTTCAGGAACAGCTGAGGTGGGTACTAAGGTTGATGTATATGATGATGGTGAAAAATTAGGTACTGTAGAAGTCAATAGTGAAGGAACATGGTCTCTTGGTACTGAGTTTTCAGAGGGAAAGCATAGCATTACGGCTAAAGCTATAAATGAAGCTGGTGATGAAAGTCATGTTTCAAATGAAAATATTTACAGCGTTATTAATGAAGAGCCTGTATTTAATGATATTTATGGATCCTCGGGAAGTGATGCCCTTGAAGGCACAGATAAGGCCGATCATATTCGGGGGGGAAGAGGTAATGATAATATTAATGCTGGTGATGGCGATGATATTATTGAAGGTGGCGATGGCTACGATACCCTAAAAGGTGGAGAGGGTAATGATACCTTTATCCAGAACGAAGGGGATGATTACGATACCTTTAAAGGGGGCGAAGGAACAGATACTGTTACTCGTGGTACTGGCGATGGCAATATAGGTCTTAGTGGGCATTTCGGTGCTAAAAATTCGATTGAAGTGATTGATGCTAAAGGCAATGATGTTTATGGTGATTCCAATAGTAATACTCTAGATTTTAGAGGTACCACGCTTAACAATGTAGCTGAAATCAATGGTGGACGTGGGAATGATAATATTACGGGCACTTCTGGTGACGACACTATTGTAGGCGGTGATGGCTACGATACGCTAAAAGGTGGTGAGGGTAATGATACTTTTATCCAGAACGAAGGGGACGATTACGATACCTTTAAAGGGGGCGAAGGAACAGATACTGTTACGCGTGGTACTGGCGATGGCAATATAGGTCTCAGTGGGCACTTCGGTGCAGAAAATTCGATTGAAGTGATTGATGCCAAAGGCAATGATGTTTATGGTGATTCCAATAGCAATACCCTAGATTTTAGAGGCACCACGCTTAACAATGTAGCTGAAATCAATGGTGGACGTGGGAATGATAATATTACGGGCACTTCAGGTGATGACACTATTGTAGGCGGTGATGGCTACGATACGCTAAAAGGTGGTGAGGGTAATGATACTTTTATCCAGAACGAAGGGGACGATTACGATACCTTTAAAGGGGGCGAAGGAACAGATACTGTTACGCGTGGTACTGGCGATGGCAATATAGGTCTCAGTGGGCACTTCGGTGCAGAAAATTCGATTGAAGTGATTGATGCTAAAGGCAATGATGTTTATGGTGATTCCAATAGCAATACCCTAGATTTTAGAGGTACCACGCTTAACAATGTAGCTGAAATCAATGGTGGACGTGGGAATGATAATATTACGGGCACTTCTGGTGACGACACTATTGTAGGTGGAGATGGCTACGATACCCTAAAAGGGGGAGAAGGGAATGATACCTTTATCCAGAATGAAGGGGATGATTACGATACCTTTAAAGGGGGTGAGGGAACAGATACCGTTACTCGTGGTACTGGCGATGGCAATATAGGTCTTAGTGGGCATTTCGGTGCTGAAAATTCGATTGAAGTGATTGATGCTAAAGGCAATGCTGTTTATGGTGATTCCAATAGCAATACCCTAAATTTTAGAGGTACCACGCTTAACAATGTAGCTGAAATCAATGGTGGACGTGGGAATGATAATATTACGGGCACTTCTGGTGACGACACTATTGTAGGTGGAGATGGCTACGATACCCTAAAAGGGGGAGAAGGGAATGATACCTTTATCCAGAACGAAGGGGATGATTACGATACCTTTAAAGGGGGAGAAGGAACAGATACTGTTACGCGTGGTACTGGGGATGGCAATATAGGTCTTAGTGGGCATTTCGGTGCAGAAAATTCGATTGAAGTCATTGATGCCAAAGGCAATGCTGTTTATGGTGATTCCAATAGCAATACTCTGGATTTCAGAGGCACCACGCTTAACAATGTAGCTGAAATCAATGGCGGACGTGGGAACGATAATATTACCGGTTCATCAGGCGATGACTCAATTATTGGTGGTGATGGTTACGATACTGTTGTTTTTAGTGGAAACAGATCTGATTATATAGCTACAAAAAATGAAGATGGTAGTGTTTCATTTAAAGACTTACGTGATGAAAATTTAGATGGTGATGATACTGTTAGCAAAGTTGAAAATTTTACTTTTGCTGATGGATCTATTGTAGTTGCTGATATTTTAGATACAAACCCTAAATTTGACAACGAAGCTAAAGAGGCGGATGACGAGAAAGCGGATAAGTTAGAAAAAGATCATAAAGCCCCTGATCACAAAGATGACAAGGAAGCTAAAGAGGCGGATGACGAGAAAGCGGATAAGTCAGAAAAAGATCATAAAGCCCCTGATCATAAAGATGACAAGGAAGCCAAAGAGGCGGATGACGAGAAGGCGGATAAGTCAGAAAAAGATCATAAAGCCCCTGATCATAAAGATGACAAGGAAGCCAAAGGCGCACATGACGAGAAGGCGGATAAGGTAGAAAAAGATCATAAAGCCCCTGATCATAAAGATGATAAGGAAGCCAAAGGCGCACATGACGAGAAGGCGGATAAGTCAGAAAAAGATCATAAAGCCCCTGATCACAAAGATGACAAGGAAGCTAAAGAGGCGGATGACGAGAAAGCGGATAAGTCAGAAAAAGATCATAAAGCCCCTGATCACAAAGATGACAAGGAAGCCAAAGAGGCGGATGACGAGAAAGCGGATAAGTCAGAAAAAGATCATAAAGCCCCTGATCACAAAGATGACAAGGAAGCCAAAGAGGCGGATGACGAGAAAGCGGATAAGGTAGAAAAAGATCATAAAGCCCCTGATCACAAAGATGACAAGGAAGCCAAAGAGGCGGATGACGAGAAAGCGGATAAGGTAGAAAAAGATCATAAAGACCCTGATCACAAAGACCATGATCATAATGAAAAGACTGCTAAGGAAGGGAAAGAACACAAAGCAGATGAAGAAGCTAAAGATGATGAATTATCAGGTACGGACAAAAATGATCATTTAAAAGCAGGCGAAGAGGGTGATGAATTATCGGGTGGTAAAGGCAATGACAAATTAGAAGGGGGAAAAGGAAGTGACTCTTTAGCTGGTGATGATGGGAATGATAATTTAAGAGGTGAGGAAGGAAATGATAGCCTGTTCGGTGGAAATGGAAATGATAAGCTGGATGGCGGTAGTGGCGATGATTCTCTAACGGGTGGGCGTGGTAATGATGTCGCTTTTGGGGGGGAAGGGGATGATAGTTACTTTTTTAATGCATTTGATGGGCAAGATACCTTTCATGGTGGTGAAGGTTGGACTGACACAATTAATTTGAGTGAAGCAAATAGTGCGGACCCAGATGCGCCTTGGACCATTACTGTCGATGGTGAGCAAGTTGCTCCGGCAAATGGTGAAAGTTTTATCAATTTTGAAGAGGATACCTCAGGCGTAGTTACCATGGCTGATGGTAGTGAGTTAAGCTTTGATGGTGTTGAAAAGGTTGAGTGGTAGAGGCGTGAGGTAATGTTTTTTAAATAGATAGCACTACAACTCAATATAAGCGCTCGGCGGTTTTTTGAATAATATATAGCCGTGGAGCTGTTTCTTTTTCTGAGCTGTAAATAATCTGGACATTGTATTGATCTGGGCTCAAGTGTTTAAGCCATTGGATGATAGCCTCCGTTTCAGAGTCTCCGCCCGCATGGCCAGGGTATGCTGCAACGGTAATAATGCCTGTATGGTCTAAAAAATGAATAGATTGTTCTAGTGCTGAGAGTGTTGAAGTTGTTTGGGTAATAATAGATTTATCACTGCCTGGGAGATATCCCAGATTAAACATAATAACTTTAATTTTCCCCTGAATATCAGTAGGTATGAATTGTTGCATTTTGTCATGACTACTATGAAATAAATAAGTGTTACTTTCAATATTATGACTTTCCAGCCTTAATTGAGTTGAGTTTATTGCTTGTTGCTGTATATCAAAACCAAAAACTTTACCGTTTATACCCACCTGTTGAGCGAGGAATAAAATATCATGACCGTTCCCAACGGTTGCATCAATGGCAATATCCCCTGGTTTTAAATGTTTTTTGATAATGGTATGAGCTTGAGCTGTTAGAGAGATACGTTGAGTCATATTGTAAATAAGGAATGATAACGGTTGATATTACAAGATTGCGGGATCGTTTGATTATTTATTAAATACTCCGCTAGACATTGGCAATGCCAAGGAATTTGCAGACTTCCTTTAGCTCCAAAACCATTAAAGATAATTAATTCTGGGTGCTTAGGGTGCTTCCCTATAAAAGGCATTTTGTCTTGAGTTGCAGGTCTGATTCCTGCTTGATGGTTAATTATTTGATCGATTGTTAAAGAGGGAAAAACCTGGTTTAGTGAGTTTAATAATGTTTCTTTAGTATCATCTGAAATAGAGGTATTTATATTCTCTCTATCAAAACTGGCACCCGTACGAAATTGATGATTATCTAAAGGAATAAACCAATGACCATAATTTAAAATAGCTTGCTGTATTTTTGTGGTGGCTGTGGCTGTAATAATTTCACCTTTAACAAGCTGGAAAGGTAAGGCCGAAAACCAGGGGTTGTTTGTTGCATGATGACCTTCACAAAAGATAATTTGTTTAGGTTGATAGTTGTTCCATTGTAAAGAAGGGTTTAGGGTTATTTCATCATAGTGTAATTCTGCGTTCACATAGGCATGACGACTTATAAAATATTTTTTTAAAGCGGTTAATAAGGGTTCTGTTAATAAATAGCCCGTCTGTTGCTGCTTTAATATGCCAAAAGTCGAATTTAATGATGGCATAGAAGGTACTATTTGTTCTAAATAGTGGTGGTATTCAGGATCTTTAAAGCGTTTTTTGCAAGCGTCTAATTCTTTTTTGTTACGAAGCAGGCGTAACATGGGTTTTTCAATATAGAATGATTGATGAAAATACTGACTAAGCTTTTGATAGTAATTGATTGCCCAAGGTAACTGACTATTTACATCGGCTGACTTTACAAAACGCATGCCTGTGACAGGATTGACCAAGCCAGCCGCAACCAGGGAAGCGTTAAGTTGATTGTTATCAACAATGATAACCCTTTTTCCTCGCTGTATTAACTCCCAAGCTAATAAGCTACCAGCCAATCCCTGGCCTATAATTAGATAGTCAATTTCCTTTAACAAAATAGATTTTATTTAGCCGTTAAAGCGTGATGACTAAAGTGAATGCCATCCCAGCCAAACTGCATAAAATTTCTAATATTTTGATGACCATTTCCAGAGGGATCTTCCAATACATCCTTTCTGTAAAAATCACCAAATAAGTTAAGGGTTTGTTGCTGGTCTAATTGATTGATTTGAGCAAATGCAAATATTTTGCAGGAGCCTTCGTTGGTGCCTGCTGCATTGATTAGTTTTTTGTCAGCGAGGCCGTTGCTAAACTCTGTTTCTTGGTAGTTGTAGTTTTCAGAAATGATAGTGATTGTTTCGTCAAAACTAACAGCTTCATTGTTTTTAATTTGTTGTAGAAATAGTGATAAAGACATATTTTATAATTAAGGGTTGTTATTAACTCAGTGTACAATAAAGTCTATAGTATATAAAATTTAACAAGGGTATGCCTTCGCTATCATTGCTTGGAACATGAAAAATATAAAATATTACTTTTTCACACTACTAACCTCTATGTTGTTAGTTAATTGTAGTGTTGTGGAAAAACCTTTTGCATACAAAGGGAATGAAATTGAATATGCAGAGTCATTATTTAAACGCCAAAACCAGATGACTCAGCAGGTTATGATATTACTTGAAGACGAATTATCCTGGGTAGATGAAGAAAGAGTTTCTGATGCTGAACTTAAAATGCATGATGCATGTCATTTACTAAATGATATTGCAAACCGTGAACGTAATGGTGAGAAGATGAGCTTTAATTATCAACGCCAAGCGCATAACAGTTTTACCGATTGTGACAACGCGGTAAAAGAAATGGAAACTATTTTAAAAGCCATAGACTAGATAACTTTGGGGGTTAGGTTCTTTTAGTGTTTATTTTTGAATAAACATAGGATATGCACTGTAAGTAGGTGTCAAAAATTATCCTAACATTTTATTAAAAACCTTTAAACGGTATACATAATAGTTTATAAATTGTGATAGATCTTGCTCTTAAGCCCTCTCCCCCTTTTGGGGCGAGGGCTTAAGAGCTAAAATTCACATTTTAAATTACGCTGTGTAGCTAATTACTAAAATGTTAGAATATTTATGGTTACCTACTTAGCACAGAGGATAGGTCTATTTTAATGCTTAACAATCCCTTGCATAACTGCAATGTGAGCTATTTCGGCAATACTTGAAACATGCAGTTTTTTCTTAATTTGGGTGACATAATTAGCCACCGTTTTATAACCTAGGCATAATTCTTCAGCTATTTTATGGGCATTGAAGCCTTTAGCTAATAATCTAAAAATATCAAACTCTCGTACTGAAAATGCATTAATAATTTGCAGATGATCATGGGGTGTTGACTGCCCAGTATTTTCTTTAATAAGACCTTGTTCAATGTATTTTTCTCCTTGCATAATCTTATTAATGGCCTCTGGTAAAATATTAGGCGCGCTATTTTTAGTGATATAGCCTTTTGCACCCGCATTCAGAGCACGATGCACATAAACACCTTCATCATGAACACTAAAAACTAAAATATTAGCCTCTTGATCGCGCTGGATAATACGTTTAATAGTTTCTAGTCCACCGATACCAGGCATAGATAAATCCATGACGATAATATGGGGTTGTTGAGATTGATAGAGTTGAATAGCAAGTTCTCCTCGATCAGCTTCTGCAACGACTTCAATATTGGAGGTGGCCGCACTTAATAATAATTTAAATCCAGCTCTTACCACAGCATGGTCGTCGACTAATAAAACGTTTATTTTTTTATTCATATCATCAAGAAAAGGCTATTATTTTAAGTTGTAGTGATATTTTTCAGATACTGAGTTTGTCATTATGAGTGGGATTTGTGCTTTTATTTGAAACCCGTTCTCTGGATGAGATTTTAACTCAAAATTTCCACCTAGCAATTTAACTCTTTCAGCCATGCCCTGTAAACCAAATCCTGAGGATATATTATGTAGATCACAGCCTTGGCCATTGTCATCAATTAATAGATCAAGCATATTATGTTTTGGGTTAATCTGCAGGCAGATAGAGACTTGATCAGCATTTGCATGACGAATGATATTAGTTAAACTTTCTTGAATCACTCGAAAAACCTGAATGACAATTGTTTTATCCATGTTATCAACAGGGTCATCAACGTGTAGCTGAAACTGGGTTGAAGGGGTTCTGGTTTGCCAATGATGTAACAAATCTTCTAGTGTTGCTTTGAGTCCAAGTTCCGTTAAAATTAATGGGTGTAACTGTTTCATCATTGAACGAAGTACTGTCATTAAATGATCACAAATTTCTATAATAGATCCCGTGATTTGTTGAGTATCTGACTTTTCATGGGCGGCAGTGACTGCCATGACTTTTATTGCAGTCAGAGACTGTCCAAATTCATCATGCAGTTCCTGAGATAAATGCTGTCTTTCTTCTTCTTGAATTTCCAGTGAATGCTGGGTTAATGCCTGGTTTTGTTTTTGTGTGTTATCCAGTACCTCAGTCATGTGGTTGATGGCCTTGGCAATACTGTCATATTCTTGAGTTGAGAAATCAGGTAATTTTTTATCATACTCGCCTTTTTCAATACCTTTAAGGGTTTCAACAATAGTTTGTATCGCCTGTAATGTTTTATTAAATACTAGATGTACAGAGAGAAAGGTCAGTAATACCAAGGCTAAGATTGAACTGAAAAAAGCAATGGTTTCATGCCAGACCTCTGTGATTTCATCCATTGGATTAGCTTGAATAATCAGCGTTAGAAAGTGTTTGTCAAATGTGGTTATTTGATATTCAGCTTTTGGGTAGTTGCTAACAACAAGATTTATAAACCAATTAGGCGGCGTGTCTTCTAACTCGGTTGCTAATGAATTACTGCTGATGTCAATAATTGAACCAGATGGTTTTTTGAGCTGAATTTTTAAATGCCGTGTTTGTTCTAGTGTACTGAGTCGGTAGACCCAGTCGGTTTCATTCGATTGTGTTGTTCCCATGCTAAATTTAATCAGTTGTAGTGCTAATTTGATAGATGAATCCACTTCATTGCTTACCGCATTACGCGCTTGCCAGATAGCAATAGTGCCACCTAACATTAATATAAATAAGGATATTAATAAAATACGGAGGCTAATTTGGTAGCGTAAACTCATAGGTAGATGGTTATTAAGGGGTTAAATAGTTGATATGATATAAATATCTATCAGAAAATGGATTGTAGGACTATCTTTTAGAGAATAGTTGACTGAACTCAAGCGCTATCAAAATCTTGCTACTATGTAAATCTATCAGAAAAGGATAGAATGATTTTGATTTTTATTTTAAATGTTATAAATTATTTATGATTGCACTTGGTAAGTTTAATAAGCTGAAAATAGCTAAAGCGGAAGGAAGGATTGTTACTTTTGATGGTGGAGAGCTGGGAGACATTCAATTGTTACCTGCTGACGCCCCTAAAGACTGTAAAGTAGGGGATGAACTTAATGTCTTTGTTTACTTTGCTGGAAAAGGTCAATTACAAGGCTCAACACGCCTACCGTTTGCTCAAGTTGATGATATTGCTTATTTAAAGTGTGTTTCGGAAAGCCATGCGGGGGCTTTTTTAGATTGGGGCTTGGCAAAAGATTTATTACTGCCTTTTAGTGAGCAAACGACCAAAGTGGTTGAAGGACGATATTACCTGGTTAAAATCTTTTTGGATGAAGATAATCTTATTGCCGCGTCAATGCTATTGGAAGACTTTATTGAAGAAGAGGCTTTTTATCTAAAGGAAGGTCAGCAAGTTGATTTAATCATTGCACATGAAACTGATTTAGGGATGAAAGCAGTGATTAACAATGAATATTGGGGGGTTTTATATAAAAATGAAATATTCCAAAAGTTGAGAATCGGGCAGAAAATCAAAGGCTATATCAAAAAAATCAGAGAAGATAAAAAGATAGATCTGGTCTTGCAGGTTGAAAAATATGTTGAAAAAGTAGATTCTGTGACTGAGAAGATTTTAGCCAAACTAAAATCACAAGGAGGAACGATGTTAATTACTGATAAGAGTCCACCTGATGTCATTTATAAAGCGTTTGGTGTGAGTAAGAAAGTGTTTAAGCAGTCTATTGGTGGTCTGTATAAGAAACGAATGATTTCAATTAGTAAAGAAGGCATTAGTTTAAATGACATGTCTGAGTGAATGATGTTTGATCGTGTCATCAGAATTTAGAGAGTTCTCGTTAATTTGTTGTTTTAGTAAGTAAACGGAATGGAGTTGAAATGTTTAATATAAAATTTACTTTATTAATTTATATACTGTTTAGTAGCTTGTTTTTAAATGCTTTTATAAGTAATGTTTCAGCAACTGAACAAATACCATTGAGGCATGTGTCGGCAGAGCAATGCCAGCTTTGTCATGAAGATATTTATGCGCAATGGAAAGGTTCGATGCATGCGAATAGTACGGCATTAAAAGATCCTATTCATGGTGCTTTTTATAAAGCCGTGGTGGGTAGCCCAGAAAAAGAGGGGCTTAAAAAAGGCGGTAAATATCCAGTTTGTTTGCAATGTCATGCGCCTGCAGCAGCAAAGGATGGTAAAACGGATCTGACTGCAATGCCCGTTTATAATGAAGGGGTTAACTGTGTTGCGTGCCATACAATAACTGAGTTTAAGGGAACTAAAAATCCTGCTGGTGGATTAAGGTTAGGTATGCAAGCTTATCAGTATTCAGATACCTCCTTGCAAGGCCCAGGGACTAATCACTCTGTTTCAGATTGGGAACATCCAATATTTCAAAATTCAGCAAACCCTGAGATACTGAAAACTAATGCTGTCTGTATGGGCTGTCATGATAAGCGTAAAAATGCTAATAAAGTGGCGCTTTGTCAAACGGGGGATGAAATTGCTTCGTCACCGTCTACAGCAAATTGCCTGACCTGTCATATGCCAGTGGTGAATGGTAAGGTTGATCATAGCTTATTAGGTGGACATTCAGCAAAAATGGTGAGTAAAGGGTTATTAATGACAATGAAAAGCTTTCCCAGTACAGGAAAGTTAATTAATGTCACGATTAAACTTGAAAATCAATTGCCGCATAATTTGCCTACTGGTGCTCCATTCAGAAATATTTATGTCAGATTAACGGCATTAGATAAACAGGGTAATGAAATTTGGAAAAGTAGTCAGTCACATCCGCTAAAAGATGATAAAAAGGCAATGTTGATGTATAGCTTAGGGGATGCTGATGGAAAACCGACATCGCCGCCTAAGGCGACTCAGGTTTTAGGGGATAGTCGATTGAAACCCTATGAAAGTAGAGACCTAAAATATACTATACCAGTGGGAAATATTGCAAAATTAAAGGCAGTGGCTTATTACGATTTACTTTTACCACCTTTGAAAAAGAAATTCCCTGAGCCAGAGCATAAAGATTTAATAACATCTAAAATAATTGCAGTAACAGAGATTGATGTTAAAGAGTGATAATTATAATCCTTGGTTGATTTTTATATTTTAGTATTAATTGTCATGGCTATTTACAAGCCACAGGTTGATTGAAAAATAAGGTTTTGTAGGGCGGACTTTAGTCCGCCATAGCGGCCGTTTATGGTAATAATTGCGGACTGAAGTCCGCCCTACATTTTTTAACCTGTGGTTAATTAATAGTCATGTAAGTTAATAGCTATATTAATTATTTATGTTCATTGGGTAAGAGTTAATACTGAAATACCCCCTTAGTTTTCAATAGATGATTCATGATATTCCATATTAAGAATGCTATTTAAAAAGGGGTAAATTGATATAACAATCGGGTATTATGAGGATATTAGATATTGTGCCCCCCATCGCGATGAAAAGTTAATCGAGATGCCCTATACTTCAGGTAATTGTAATCATACAAGAACAATGCTTTAAATTTCACCAAGGAAGCATGATGGATAAAATCAAATTTCTTTATGTAGAAAATATCATCACTAGAACTCAAAAAAAGACTCAACAGAAACTTACATTTTTTATGTTAGTGGAGAATATTACTTTTGATAAAACCCTGGATATCAGATGGGCCGGTGAGGATGGTGTCTGGCATACTCTTCCCGCTTATTATCATAGTATGCAAGGGAATGATAAAGAATATTGGCAGGCTGAAATTGATTTAACTGCCAGTAAAACACAATCACTTGCGGGTAATGTTCAGTTTGGTATTTGCTATCGTATTTTTGGACATGAATATTGGGATAATAATCAAGGAAAAAACTATCATAGTCAGGCTGATTCAGGCATAAAGCTGGCTCATCATACGCTGGTACAGAACATCAGCGTTGTTAAAGAATTACAAGGTCAGCAAGAACATATTCCCATTAAAATTGCTATTGGACAGGCGTTCAATGCAGAAAAGGTCAGTATTCACTGGACTATTGATAACTGGTTAACGACCAATATAACGCCATGTAAATTAAAGCGGGGTTATTGGGATCAGCAATTTAAAAGTAATGCTCGGAACCCTAATCAATATGCTGTACAGCTATGGACAGGAAAAATTCAGCTTAATGATGCTTTTAGATTGCAATATGTTATTTGTTGCGAACGAGATGGCAAAACATTATGGGATAATAATGAAGGTCATAATTATTCATTTCAAAGAGAGCAGTTAAAGATTCTTATTCTCAATTTACACTGTTATCAAGAAGAAAATCAGGATGAAAAATTTACCCAGATCGCTAAAGCAATTAATGAGCAGGAGGTTGATATTGTCTGTTTTCAAGAAGTGGCTGAATATTGGCGGGATGGGCAGGGTGACTGGGAATCTAATTCAGCCAAATTGATTAATGATCGTTTGAAAACCCCGTTTAATCTATATACTGACTGGTCACATTTAGGTTTTGATAAATACAGAGAAGGTGTGGCCATTTTAAGCCGCTTTCCTTTATCTCATCATGAAGCAAAATATGTATCAGATAGTCATGATATTTACAGTATTCATTCTAGAAAAGTAGTGATGGCGAGAGTACATGTACCCTATATTGGTGCAATTAATGTATTTTCAGCTCATTTAAGCTGGATGGAGGATGGTTTCCAAGGGCAGTTCCAACGACTACATGAATGGGCTGAACAGACAAAAGAGGATGATGTAAACGTAACATTGCTATGTGGTGATTTTAATATTACCGCAGGGACTAGTGGTTATGAGTATGTTGTCAACTCAAACCAGTATGATGACCAGTATTTAGCGGCCAATGAACAGGGCGTTTTTGAAAAAATATTTCGAGTGAATGATGCCCACTGGCAAGGTTTATTGGCTGAGGACTATCGTATAGACTATATTTTTATGAATAAGACGAGTCAATTGCAAGTGACATCTGCAAAGGTTTTATTTACGGATGATGATTATGGGCGAGTGTCTGATCATTGCGGATACTTTATGACCTTTGAACCTAAAATAAAATAATATAACCCTTCTCCTCTCTATTTAGAAAGGCGGCAGGTATTTTATAAAATAATAAGAAAAAAGAGGGCTGAAATGGAAATAGCAGAACATTACGCCAAGCCAATTCGAGGTGAACTAGGTGGCTCGTTTGCAAGAACAAATGATTTTAATCATGAGTTTTTTGTACGTTGGGGACGAATAGACTTTGATATGTACCACGGCTCTCACGTAAACCTGAAAGTGATTTTAAAGGTTTATAGTAATGCAGGTATTTGTGAGACTTATATTATAGATACCGAGCCTTATGATATTGAATGGAACCAGCATAAACGATGTACTCGGGACTTTTATATCCACCCTTTTTCGGGTATTAATGGGCAAGTCAATTGTGTGAAATTTTCTTTTATTGTACATAAGGATGGGCAGTCTCTGGCCTCGGAAAAAGACTATATTTATATGGACTGGCCGCAATTACAGGGTAGTCCGGATGAGCACCAATATCGTGATATAACTGATGAGCATGCCACGGAGAATCATTACCGTACCTATGAGTTAAATGCTAGTGAATTGCAGAGTGATGTTGACTGGATGAATCATCATTTTGAATCATTAGAATTAGTGCCTAAATTTACTAAAGGCCAGCTAAACCACCCGTATCACCCTAAAAGCTATATTCATCACTTAATTGATAAAGTGATGCAAACCAAACGCAATGATCATGATCGTTTATGTACTATTAAAGTCAGTGTTGATTGTATTGATGATGCCGATTTTGTTACCCACTTAATTCATGCCAGTGAACAGGGCGTGTGGGTACAGTGTATTGTTGATTGGCGAAAAATGACTCTGACTAATAGTCAAAGTTATGCACGTTTAAAACAAGCAGGTATTGAATTAATTGGTGTTGTTTGTAGTCCTGATCACCATTTGATTGAAGTCGAGCCCGATATGCATACCAAATTCATTATTTTTAATGATGAAGACTGCATTATGGGGTCATTTAATATTACCTTCGACCGCTGGTGGGCAAACTGGGAGTCGGGGATGACCTTTCATTCAAAAGGGATGTGCCGATTACTGGATAATATTTTTCAAAGTCAGCGGGGGGGTGTTATACAGCAGTATGGAATTGATCCTCATAGTCAATTTAATATGCTCTATACCTATGGCCGACATACCATGGAAAATGGTGAAAATTATCTTCCTCATCATGCAATTCTAGGTGAAATTAATCGAGCGAAACATTCAATTAAAGTGACCTTATTCTTGATTGGTGAATTATTAGGTGATCATCAGGATAGTGTGATTAATGCATTGATTGAGGCTAAAAATAGAGGTGTTTCCGTACATATTTTATTAAATGGACATGTTGCCAGGCAGGGGAAAGTGGGGGTCATGCGCTCAATGGAGGAGGAATTAAGCCACCCGTTATTACCCGCAGTTGATCAGTTACGGTTTGCCGGTGTTGCTGTTGGGTTAGTTTATGGGCAAGATGATCATGATGTGCCATATTCACCCATCCATTCAAAATATTGTATTATTGATGATTATATTGTGATTGATGGCAGTTTTAATTGGTATAACACGTCAGTTTTTTCTCACGATTTAATTGTGGTTGCCGCTAATCATGAAGTAGCAAAACCTTATGTGCATGAATTTAACGAAATACAATGTGCATTTAGGGTTTACTATTAATGAGGTGTCTTTAATAAAGCCTTGCATTTTAAATATGCTTTTTGTGATATGCCTCTAAGTCTATTTTAAAAAAACTAAGCATAATCGAAGGTAGCTGAGCTTGTTTTAGTGTAGGAGAGTTGTTTGATGTCATCTTTTAACTTAGACATTGATTTATTACCAATCAATGTCATTGTGTATAAAAAACAGAATAATAATTTTGTTTTTTTCGCATTTAATAAAGAGGCTGAAAGAACTGAAACGCGAGTTAATAAAGAGCTGCTAGGCTGTGACATAACTGATTTTATTACAGATGCTAAGGCATCTGGTTTGTTGAATGCTATGCACAGGGTAGAGTTAACTGGGCAGAAAGAAACCATTCATAGGGCTATCTATGTAGATAAAAAGAAGGTATGGCGAAATAATGAACTGGTGAAATTAGAGCCTGGTCTCGTTGCTATCTTTAATAAAAATTGTTTTCTAGATAATCATTCTGAAAATCATGATTTTCAACTTGAGCAAGAACTTAATGAAGCCGAAAAATTGTTGGAGCATCAGAAAAAGATGTTTCAACATATCATGGAAAATTCTGAGTCTATTTCCGTTCAAGGATACAATGAAAAACATGAGGTTATCTACTGGAATCATGCCAGTGAAAAAATTTATGGATATACAGCTGAAGAGGCCTGTGGCGAAAAATTAGAGACTCTCATTATTCCAGAATTTATGCGGCAGGCCGTTTTTGATGGCGTTGAGAGTTGGCTTTATGATGATGTTGCGCCTATTTCATCTGAATTAACCTTAAAAAACAAAGAGGGGCATGATGTTCATGTTTATTCCGAACATATCATGATAAAAGTCGATACAAGACATACTGAAATGTATTGTATCGATATTGATTTACATGAGATTAAACAGCTCCAAAATGAACTTATCACACAGCGAAATTTTCTACGCACTATTTTTGATGTGATTCCTGATTTAATCTGGTTACAGGATGTTGAGGGAAAGTATTTGGCATGTAATACGATGTTTGAGCGTTTTATTGGTGTTAAAGAAGCAGGCATTATTGGTAAAACAGCATTTGATTTTCTTCATATCAAGTCGGCTACTTTGTTTCGTGAAAAAAACTTTGATCATTTGGACGTGCAATCATCACGGAGCAATGAACGGCTGGTTTTTGCTGATAATAGCCATCAAGGTTTATTTGAAACAATCAAAACGCCAATGTTAGATGTTCAAGGGAACACTACAGGTGTCGTAGGGGTTTCTCGAGATATAACTGAGCATAAAAAAAAGGAGGAGCAGCTTAAAACCTTTGCTCATTTTGATATGTTGACTGGTTTGGTTAATCGATCCTTATTTTTAGAACGATTGACGCAATTAACTAAACAACGAAAACAACTAGGCGTGCGGAGTGCGGTCCTCTTTATAGACTTAGATCATTTTAAAGAAATTAATGATACTAAAGGTCATTCTATTGGTGATCAAGTACTTATTGTGGTTGCTCAGCGATTGAATGACCTCCTTCGAAAAGGTGATACGCTTGCACGGTTTGGAGGGGATGAATTTACTGTGTTGCTTGAAAGTATCAAGTCACCTATTGATGCTAGCAACGTAGCACAGGCAATGATAAATGTATTGAAAGAACCTCTGCTTATCTCTCATTATCAGTTTTATTTGACGATGAGTATTGGGATTACTATTTATCCTGATGATGGAGAGGACCCTGAAAGTTTATTACGTTTTGCTGATACCGCTATGTATAAAGCCAAAGAAAATGGCCGAAATAGTTTTGAGTTTTATACCAAAGAGCTTTCAAGAAAAGCATTTGAACGGGTGTTGTTAGAAAATAACTTACGCAGAGCAATTGCTAATAATGAGTTTGTTCTTTATTACCAGCCACAGGTTGATGCTGTTAGTCAGGAAATGATTGGTGCTGAAGCATTGATACGTTGGGATGATCCTCGTTTAGGCATTATCACACCTTATAAATTTATTGCGGCAGCTGAAGCTTCAGGGCTTATTTTAGAAATAGGTCGTTGGGTTTTATATCAGGCCATGAAGGATATGGCAGGTTGGCGAGCAAAGGGGGTTAATATAGAGACGGTTTCTATTAACCTGTCGGTAAAACAGTTGAATGATACATTACTGATTAATACGATTACACAAGCACTTGAACAAACGCGGTGTGCCCCTCAATGGGTTGAGTTTGAAGTAACCGAGGGTTATGCAATGAATGACCCTGAACGAGCAATTGTCTTGCTGGAAAGAATCAGAGATTTAGGCTGCAAGATTTCACTGGATGATTTTGGTACGGGCTATTCTTCTTTAGCTTACCTTAAACGCTTACCCGTAAAAAAACTAAAAATAGATCAGTCTTTTGTGCGAGATATTCCAGGGGATAGGGATGATGAAGCTATTGTAAAAGCAGTTATTTTAATTGCTCAAAGCATGCATTTAGAGGTGATTGCTGAAGGTGTAGAAAATGTAGCACAGCAAGCATTTTTACTTGAGCAGGGGTGTCAATATTCTCAAGGTTATTTCTATGCTAAACCTATGCCTAAAAAACAGTTTGAAAAATATTGTATCAAAGATTCACATGGCGATGACCTAACCCCAGATTAAGTTAAGCGGAGAGTATTGAATGTTGTAGAGCAGAATTCACACGGCCACTATTGCCGGTTTCTAGTAGCTTATTTTTGCTGATAGCTGAGAAGTAACGGAGCTTAATTACGAGGACGTAAACCGTGGATAATCTAAAAGACAAACTAATTAAAGCTAATGAGGATGGCACTTTTTTTGAGGTTGTCCTAGAAGAATATTACCAAGATCGCAAAGGCGACAAACTCCTTTCTAGAGTACTTGCCCAATTACATGATGAAGGAACGTTAAATTTAATTAAGCTCTTTAGGTGTTTAGAAAATCCATCTAAAAAGCATGACTTTTTTTCTATCCGACATGTATTTGAAGAAGTGCTACCACTTTTAGATGCTTCTACAGGAGAAGTTGCGAATTGCGTTAAACACTTGACACTAGAAGCTGGTGCAGACATGGCTGCAAATATGTTGATGAGACCATTTCGGGAGTATTGTGAGAAAAGCTCTGAACGACCTAAGCAACTATTAGATATTGCATTGACAGATATTGATGAGAAATTTGATCATTTATCAACAGCCCTCGAATCTGGATTTAAAATAAATGAATCATTTTATATTAACAAGGCCATAGCGCTATTGAGCCATGAAAGTGAGCATATAAGGCAACGTACCATTTTTGCTCTTGGTCGAATTAAGTATGCAGATCAAACACTACTAAAAAATGCTGTATTAACAATAAAACAAGTATCTAAGAACAGTAGCTCAGATATTTTATTATCCACTTCTATGAGAGCTATTTTTTCTATTGTGCTTCAATTACCTAGCTTAGAGTGTCACTTTATTGAGTTTCTAGAAGATCATAAACCCTATTTTGGGGAGCGTTATGTTCATGAAGCATCAGGGATTTTGTTTTATGAAAAAGGCAAAGTTGCGGAGAACATAGAGAGTCGCTTGCTTGATATATGTTGTTATACTAAACCTGAAAACAAGGGCACAATAGACAATATTGATTATGTATTGGAACGACTCGTTAAACGTGAGAAATTCGATACATGTGTTACATTTTTAGAACAGTTTTTTGAGTTGAGTGACTATAAAGTCTCGGTCAAATATTTTGATAGTTTTGTTAGGGTAGTCCTCCAGCATGAAGAAACCTACCTTTCATTGTTAGTCACCAGGTGGCTACTTTCTAAAAACCTCAATCTGGGTAAATTTTGCTCTGATCTACTAACAGATTCGGATAAGGATATTTGTTTAAGCTTTGACACAACCAATTTGGACAATCAAAAAGATGGTGTTTATCTATACTTAGCAAGAAAATCTTGTGGTTGGTTTTTCATGCAACCTAAGACTGCAATTACTTTAATCGAGTCGCTCTTAGATGGTGCTCCAGAAGAGGAGCTTCAAGAGATTCAGCAGCTAATTTTTAATCCATTATTGATCAGCTATCCAGGTAGTATTAAAGAGCATTTGGAGCTGTTACTAGACTCTAAAAATGGGAAAATTTCAGAGCTAGCAAAGACTTTGTTATCTCAATTTGATGCTTACCAAAAAAATCTTAAAGCAGCATCTGGTATTAGTGAACTTAGGCCAAGTGAACAGGAAAGACATACATACTGGAAGCATCATAATAAGGTTATGGATGAGACTATGAAGCAAGCGAGAAGTACGTCTTTTTTATCATCTTTATTTATGGGAAATGAATCGGTACTGTTATATGGCAATAAATCCATATATTACATGCATCATGGGGATGAAAAAACTCGCCAAGAAATGCCTCTTCAGAAGTTTAGTCATTCGATTGAATTTGCATCGATGTTGAACGTAGATCCGCATGGTCTTGATAATATGCTTTGGCAATTTAAAGCAGAGGGATGTACTTCATGAAGTTAGTTATAAAACAATATCTCGCATCTCTTAAAGAGCGTGGTGAACTTGATGCGTTATTGCCTGACCTGTTATCTCAAATGGGGTTTGAGGTGTTTTTAAAACCTCGTATCGGAAGTAGACAGTATGGGGTTGATGTTGGTGCATTTGGGAAATTGACGGATGATGAAGATGAAAAGGTTTACTTATTTTCTGTAAAGTCAGGTGATTTAGGTCGCAAAGATTGGGATGGAGGTAACCCTCAAGATCTTCGTCCATCTATTAACGAAATAACTGATGTATTTATTCCAAGCCGAATTCCTCCTGAATATAAAGAAAAGCCAGTTGAAATTTGCTTATGTTTTGGGGGCGAAATCAAAGAAGAAGTCAGAGCTAATGTAAGCCTGTTTTTAGATAAACAAACTTCTAATAATTTGAGTTTTTCGGAGTGGAACGGTGATCGCTTAGCTGCATTAATTGAGCAACATATGCTGCGAGAAGAGCTATTACCAGAAAATTGTCGAGGCTTACTTCGAAAGTCTTTGGCTATGATTGATGAGCCAGATATTTCATTCAAACATTTCAGCCGGCTTGCTATTCGGCTTACCTGCACTGATGGGCAAAAACCTAAACAAGCTTTAACCGCCATTCGCCAACTTTATTTATGCCTTTGGATTTTATATGCATGGTGCAGAGAAGAGGACAACCTTGAAAGCGCATATTTGTCCTTGGAGTTTGCGTTATTGAATGCTTGGGACGCTTCAAAAATTTCGTTTGATAAAAAGAATAAGATTGCGGTAGGTATGCGAGAAACACTGGATTCAATTCTACTATTAAATTTACAGGTGTCAAATTGCTACTTAGAGGAAAAAATCATACCTCATGCAGGTAATCTATATGCTTTGTCACATGCTGTTAGACCTTCCTGTGCTGTTGATGTAAACCTAAAGCTCTTCGATATTCTTGGTCGATTAGCTTTAAGTGGTTGCTGGGCCTATTGGTATTTGGGGAAAATAAGTGAAGAGGATACTAAATCCATAGAGTTTTACTCAAATACAGTTTCTAGATATCAAGAAGTAATAAAAAAGATAATCAGTAATAATCCGATGTTGTTTACACCATATAAAGATGAACAAGCAATAGACATTGTGATAGCTATTTATTTTTTATCTTTAAATAAAAGGCATTGGGGCGATATTCATAGGTGGTTAGTGAATATGACTCGTGATATTTATCATATGCATAGGCTGCATGATAAATACCCCGCTACTATTCAAAACTATGCTGAATTAATTGAACATCCAGTTGAAAAGACGGAAGAGTATAGAAAAGGGGTAACAAAAGGTTCCATTCTATATCCTTATATATCAGCTTTTTCGGTAATTATGGATTTTCATGAGCCTTATGAAGCAGTTAAAAAGATAAAAGAAGACTTCTTACCTCATTGTAATTTTCAGGTGTTTTTCTTTGATGAAGAATCAGAAAAACATTTCTATAGATTTGATGAAGTGCACGGTGCAACATTGTCAGATGTGTGTGTGACCGAACTTCCTGAAAAGTTAATTAAGCAGTTAGCTGATGAGTGTGAACAATCTGACAAAGTGTATGAGATGAGTGCTTTTAAGCACTCTCTTTGGCCGATGATTTTATCGGGTTGTCGGCATTATCGGTTACCTGTGCCAATGCACTTTATTCTTGGTCTATATGAAAAACCCAAAGGAACAGAAGAGATTATTCCTGATAGTCCAGAGGGGAATGTGATTGATTAAGCTATTGATGTTAAGTTAAAAACAATTTTTTTCTGGCTTGAAATGGCAGAAAAAGAGAGCTAGGAGGCAGAGTGAAATTAAATTATGATGGGGATGTCAAATCAACTGCTTTTCCATATTTTTATAAATTGGAATTCAACCAGCTAGGTACAGCTAATACTTGCTTTCCTGCGATAGCCATTAGCGGAAAATATATTTATTTGTTGAAAACGTTGCAGTTGATCCCTGTGAAGTTAGTTTGATTGGAATAAAAGTAAGCTGAACGAGGTGGTCATAAAGCGACAAAAAGAAGAAACTAGCGTGGAAATATAGGGTGTTGATTATTCAAAGTCTGTCATGAAAATAGGGAAAAATAAAAGAGGGGAAATTGCCAGAGCTGAGTTTTGATGTTTGCAAAGTTGAGTATGGAAAAGGGAGGGTGGACGACTACAAAGTCATTGAAAAGAGAAGAGAAAAAGTAGTTCGGATTTATGCCGAGATGAGCGAGGAAAATAGAAAACTGACGCACTGAACTTATTACCAAAAAACTAAAAATCAAAAACCTTTATTACTGTAATAGGCATACCTATAAAAATATTTAGTATTTCCTAAAAGGAAATAAATAGTAATCTATGAAAGTTCTAGGAAGAGATAAGATTAGACGGTTTTACAAAAAACATACTGACGGTAAAAGACACAAGCAAAAAACCATATAACTCGTCGTTCAAAGCGGTTGAGTCGCTTAACTCATGATTATGCATCTGTTTCAACGCCTCGGTAACAGCGATTGTATGCAATCGCTGTTACCGACAAAAATCAACTCACCATAAATCCCTCAACCGTAACCGCGCGAAGTCTATGTTAAATATCAGTATTTTCAAAAACTACAATGGCTTTTTGATTAACAAGAAATGTCTTGTCTAACATCGGTTTTTGGTTAGCTCTACGAATGATATCTTTGGGGGATTGTTGAGAGGTATCAACTGACAAACACCAGACCCTGTTTTCTATCTCAGGGAGTTCACATCGCGTTTCTTGGTGGGACATGTTGATAATGATATGTAAATCAGCCTCATCAATACCTGCCAAGGTAAATGCTAATAATTGACTGTTAGGGTCATTCCATAAAGGCGCGCCTAACTCAGCACCATGCCAAGTAATATCTTTAATTCCTCTAGATTCTATTACGGTACCTGTTAAAAAACGGCGTCGCATAAGGGAGGCGTGGCGTTTACGCAAAGTAATCATATTTTGAACAAAACGCAACATATCCTCATTTTTCTTGGTTAGACTCCAATCTATCCAGGTGAGATCGTTATCCTGACAATAGCCGTTATTATTACCATTTTGGGTGCTCAGTATTTCATCTCCTGCTAATAGCATGGGAACACCTTCACTCAGTAATAGTAAGGCAAAAGCATTTTTAGCCTGTTGTCTTCTGAATCCAATAACGCTTATATCATCAGTTATGCCTTCTATCCCAGCGTTAGAGCTAATGCAATTGTTACAACCATCTCGATTATTTTCACCATTCGCTTCATTGTGTTTGTGGTTATAGCTAAATAAGTCATTTAAGGTGAAGCCATCATGACAGGTGATAAAATTTACGCTGTTAATAGGCAAACCATCTTGGTGTTGATATAAATCGCTACTACCAGAAATACGCGTTGCTAATTCTTGAATCTTTCCTTTGTCGCCACGCAAGAATTCACGCATGAGGTCACGGTATTTACCATTCCATTCGGCCCAGCGATGACCAGGAAAACTACCTACTTGATAGAGTCCTGCTGCATCCCATGCTTCCGCAATGAGTTTTGTTTGTGATAATTGTTCTGATAGTTCAATACTCCAAAGAACAGGAGGATCCTCAAGGACCACGCCACCTTCTCCGCGAGTTAAAGCACTAGCTAAATCAAAACGGAAACCATCCACATGCATTTCTCTTACCCAGTATTCAAGGCTGCTAGTAATAAATGATGCAACTAATGGGTGGTTGGCATTGACTGTATTGCCACAGCCCGTGTAATCATGAAGAATACTTTTATCATCAGGTGCGTGATGATAAAAAATATTTTCCCCAATGCCACGAAAATTGATTATAGGTCCACCGATACCCGCTTCAGAAGTATGGTTATAAACGACATCTAGAATAACTCCAATTCCAGCCTGGTGAAGGGCTTTTACTAGATCCCTGAACTCTGTTACATGCGTGCCCTGTTCTGGGGTAACACAATACCCGGGGTGCGGGCTAAAAAAGCTATGTGTACTATAGCCCCAGTAATTATGAAGCCCAAGAGCCGATGTGCCACGAGGAACGTCCTGTTCATCAAAAGCCATAACAGGTAATAGTTCAACATGAGTAATTCCCAGTTTTTTTAGATAGGGTATTTTTTCAATTAAACCAGAGAAAGTACCTGGGTTATTTACTTTTGAAGAAGCATGGCGAGTAAACCCTCCGACATGTAATTCATAAATAATAGATTTTTCACTGCTAATGCGTAAGGGAATGTCACCTTCCCAGTCATAAGCATCATCATCTACAACCATGCATCGCATGGAGGTTAGTGTATTGTCGCCAGGGTTGCAGGCAGCCTGACGATTCCAGTTGATATCTGATACTACACGAGCCCATGGGTCAATGATGTGCTTATCTTTATCAAAATAAAGGCCCGTTTCTTTAGGGATATTTGAGCCATCAATGCGCCAGGTATACCAAGTGCCGATAGGGAGATCCACAACATAGACATGCCAAGAATAAAATGTTCTGTTTAATCCGATTTCTAGAGAGAGGGTCTGGAAAGGTGTCTCATCAGTTGAAGTTTCAAACAGGCATAACTCAACATGTGTTGCGTGGCGAGTGAAAATAGAGAAATTAACGCCTTCTGCATCAGGTTTTGCACCAGGTTGATTGGAGCGCCCCGGTTTATATGTATATTCTTTATTTTTCATAGAGGGTAGGGATAATATAAAAGTACCTAGAATAGCTTTTAGTCGTACTGACTATTTAGGTATAAAATAAGAGTATTATCGTAAGTTTTGTATGACAAAGCAAAAGGTTTAATTTTAAGTGAAGTGAGTTGAAAATATTTTAATTCATTATTTTTATTCTGGTATTTGCTGGGGTGTTCATTACTAATAGGCTTCGGCTTTATTTTTGAGCTGGTTTTTTGATTGAATTTTTAAGATATAATTTTTTAAAAGGGATAGAGGATCCTAAAAATGAAACTGAAAGATAGACTGAAAACACCTCAAACTGAAGTTGATGAGGGAAGTTTGTGGCGTAATTCCATTAAAGAAATAATTTTTGGCTCAGAAACGAAGTTGGGAAAGCTTTTTGATATTGTACTGATCATAAGTATTATTTGTAGTGTTGTGGTTGTTATGCTGGGTAGTGTTGAAAGCATTCAGATAGAGTATCGTGAAATGTTCTTTTATTTAGAATGGTTCTTTACTATCCTGTTTACTTTAGAATATGGTTTGCGTTTAATTTCTGTACAACGCCCTTTGCTATATGCCCGTAGTTTTTTCGGGTTAGTCGATTTTTTATCAATTATTCCGACTTATCTTAGTTTATTAGTCCCCAGTGTTAAATATATGCTGGTGATTCGAATTTTGCGGCTTTTGCGTATTTTTCGGGTTTTGAAGTTAACTGCTTATATGGGGGAGGCTCAGGTGCTAGTAGGCGCATTAAGAAAAAGTTCACGAAAAATTATTGTGTTTCTCTATACCATATTGACCTTGGTCGTTGTATTTGGATCCTTTATGTATGTGGTTGAAGGGAGTGAATCAGGTTTTACCAGTATTCCAAAGTCAATGTATTGGGCTATGGTCACGTTAACCACGGTTGGTTATGGTGATATAGCACCTCAAACCCCTCTTGGTCAGGCAATAGCCGCTTTTATTATGATTATGGGTTACGGTATTATTGCAGTACCCACAGGCATTTATAGCGCAGAGCTGATAAAAACCTATCATTCAGAAAAACTGAGTAATAAGGCGTGTGCTGATTGTGGAAAAATAGGCCATGATACAGATGCAGAATATTGTAAATATTGTGGCCATTTTTTAAATGAATCATAAAGGAATCTGATTAAGTTGCTTAGAATTTAGCAAGCTAAAAATAATTGGACTTGATTAGAGGTTCCTAAGGCAAGTCAAAATCTGGAAGTTATTAAATCTTCACGCTTAAATGACAGGGTCAATAAAGGTTTTTATTGACCCCTGAAGTGATGGATTCAGCTTAAGTTAATCATTTATCAATTAGAGTTTGTAAGCTTAGAAATGTATTTATTTATTATTTTAAATTTTTGTATGGCATTTTTATTAAAAGATGACAGTATTTTTCGCGTTGTTTTTATGTCAGATTTTTTTTTGTATTTGGGCGGAGGGTTATTGCTGTTAAATTTTATTGCTAGTTGGATTGAGTATAAAAAAATAGCCTATCAATTACGATATGATTTATTTGCAGTGGGGGCGTTGCTGGTCTGGTTTTCTTATTGGCCAGCTTTTTTTAGAGAAGGTTCACCCTTGTTTTATGTTTATCCCCTTTATTTTGCATTGATCACAGCATTATTCTCTTTGGTTTTTATTAAAAAACGAGAACATATAGATCCTGATGCTTTAGTCTGGTTGCAATGGCTTTCTGATACGGGGCGTTTTAATCCCATTGTGATTATGGTGTGTGTTTGCGTAAGCTTATTCTTACCTCAGCAGTTTATGCTATTTCCAATGACAATGTCTTTGTTGGTGATGAGGTATGCTTTAGCTTGTTGTTTGGATAATGAATAAAAACGAGTGTAGAGTGATCAGTTATAATGATAAATTAGATTTATTCTGATAGCTGATGTGGTGTTATCAGTATTGTTAAAGGAGAATAAAATGCGAACGGTTCCGTTTTTAAGTGCGTTATTTTTAACGGCATGTGTCACGATTAATATCTATTTTCCTGCGGCAGCGGCAGAGCAAGTAGCTGATGAAATTATAAAAGGCATTCAATCTGAAAAGAATATAGATTCAGATGCTAGTAAAATTGTTGAGCCACAAGCTAAAGTTAATGCTGCTCAGCTTTTTGTCTATCGTAGTATTGACGCGACAATCAATTTTGTTATTCCTGCAGCTCGGGCGGCAGGTGCAGATTTATCTGTGAATACCGCTGAAATAAGGCAGTTAAGAGCTAAAATGAAAAGTCGCTTTGCAGTGTTAAAACCTTTTTATATCAAAGGGGTTATTGCTATTAAATCAGATGGATTTATTGTGACTAGAGGGTCGGTTGCTCTTAAAGATAAGAATAAAGTAAATAAATTGGTAGCCGCTGAAAATGCTGCCAGGCAAAGGCTTTATCAGGCTATTGCTAATGCAAATGGGCACCCTGAATGGGTTGCGCAAATTAAATTAACCTTTGCTGGTCGTTGGCTGAGTAATGCTCAGGCTGGCTGGTGGTATCAATCTTCAAATGGTAGTTGGAAGCAAAAATAAACATGGCACGTAGAAGAAGTAGAAAGAAAAAGTTACCTGAGGCTGCAGTTGCAGTCACTATCGAGTCTTTGGCACATGATGGTCGAGGCATCGCACATGTTGACGGTAAGGTGGTTTTTATTGATGAAGCATTACCTGGTGAACAAGTTGAGTTCATTTATACTGATAGTCGTCGAGATTACGCTGAAGGTAAAGTTGATAAATTATTAACTCGGTCAGAATTTCGAGCAGAGCCAAAATGCGAGCATTTTGGCCGTTGTGGTGGTTGTAGCTTTCAACATGTCACTGATGAAGAGCAGATTAATATAAAACAGGGCTTATTGGTTGAACAGTTTAATAGGATAGGTAAGGTCGAAATCCCTCAAATATGGGAGCCTTTAACGGGGCCGCATTGGGGATATCGTAGAAAAGCCCGAATGGGGGTTAAATATGTTGCTAAAAAAGGTCGGGTATTAGTCGGTTTTAGAGAGCGTAGAAACCCATTTTTAGCTGAAATTGAAAGTTGTAAAGTGATGCACCCTATCGTGGGTGAAAAGTTAATGGAGCTGTCTGAAATGATTGGTGGCTTAACGATTAAAGATAAGATTCCACAAATTGAAGTGGCGATTGGGGATGAAGATTGTGTGTTGGCTTTTAGAGTTTTAGAGCCACCAACAGATGAAGATAAAGAACGCATGAGAGCGTTTGGTCACCAGCATAATATCAGTCTATGTTTGCAGTCAAAAGGACCCGATACGATTGTGCCTATTGAAGGTGAACCAGAAATTATTCCATCTTATGCATTACCTGAGCAGGGGGTAAATTTTAACTTTAAACCCGCAATGTTTACTCAGGTTAATTATGAGATAAATAAAAAAATGATTACTCGGGTTATTGAAGCGCTCGATTTAAATGAAAATGATAATGTGTTGGATTTATTTTGTGGCTTGGGTAACTTTACTTTACCGATGGCCACAAAAGCTGGGCATGTTGTTGGTGTTGAAGGAGATCAACCTTTAGTTAATCATGCTAAAGAAAATGCAAAATTAAATGAATTGGACAATGTTGAGTTTCATGTTGCAGATTTAAGTAAAGATGTCAGTGGTCAGGCATGGGCTAGACAAAAATTTAACAAGGTGATGTTGGATCCTTCTCGAGCAGGGGCTTCAGAAGTTTTACATAATTTAAAACACTGGAACCCTGATTTAATTATGTATGTTTCATGTAACCCTTCAACTTTAGCTAGGGATGCAGGTATCCTGGTAAATGAGATGGGGTATAAATTAGTTAAAGCAGGTGTAATGGATATGTTTCCTCAAACAGGGCATGTTGAATCTATTGCTCTGTTTGAAAAGTCTTAATGACTAAATAGAGTGATAAGCCAAATGTAGGGTAGAGCGGACTTTAGTTCGCTCTGCAGTATTCTATATTATTTTGTACTAACCTGAGTTTTGGTCATAGTAATACTATATTGATTAAGATTTTTGTAACTACTCAGTGTATAGATTGTAATAGATCTTGCTCTTAAGCCCTCGCCCCAAGTGGGGGAGAGGGTTGGGTGAGGGGAATAAAATAATGTTCTTTTGCATCATTTCTTTTCTCTATAATTTAAAGAGAGAAAAGAATAATGAGAAAAGAGTTTTTATCTCCCCCTCACCCAACCCTCTCCCCGCTAGGGGTGAGGGCTTAAGAGATAATATTTTCTTTTTAAAATAACACTGAGTAGTTACAGGTTTTTTATATAGGATGGGCTTAACTTTATGCCCTTTATGATGATTTTACTTCGCTTGCTCCCTCGTTATGAATACTTCTGAATCTTATTTGCATATTTCCATTGCTAGGCAACAGCTTTCTTTAATTAAGAAGGTGAAACAAGAGCAAATATATTCAATATCCACCGCTAAAAATGGTGCTGGCGAAAAAATGGGGAGTGAGTGTACTCCAACAGGCTGGCATAAAATCAGAGCAAGAATTGGTGATAATCAACCATTGAATGCAGTATTTATCGGGCGTAGACCGACAGGTGAAGTTTATAATCCGGTATTAAGTCTTAAATATCCGAAGCGAGACTGGATATTGTCTCGTATTTTATGGCTAGGTGGCTTGGAACCAGGAAAAAACCGCTATGGAAATGTTGATTCAACTTGGCGATATATTTATATACATGGTTGCCCTGATGAACTAATGAAAGGAAAGCCTGAATCACATGGTTGTGTGCGTATGAAAAATGAGGATGTTGTTGATCTGTTTGATCGCATCAATGTAGGTTTAAAGGTATTAATAGAATAATAATGATGAGAGTTTATTAACATGTCTAGAATTGTATTAGGCATAGAATATGATGGCAGTCTTTTTTCCGGATGGCAGAGACAAAAGGATAAGCGCACTGTTCAACGTGAAGTAGAAAAGGCATTGTCAAAAGTGGCTAATCAGAATGTATCTGTCCGTTGTACAGGAAGGACTGATGCGGGAGTGCATGCTTTAGAGCAAGTGATTCATTTTGATACTGAAGTGACGCGTGAATTGAAAAGTTGGGTTATGGGGGGTAATATAAATCTTCCTGAAGATGTCAGGATTATTTGGGCAAAACATGCAGTTGATGATTTTCATGCTCGCTACAGTGCAATTGCCCGATTTTACCGTTATGTTATTTTAAATAGAAAAATGAAATCCGCCTTGAGTCGTAATCAAGTCACCTGGTGTTTTGAACCTCTGGATGAGGTCAAAATGCATAAGGCTGCACAAAGCCTGCTGGGACAGCATGACTTCTCTTCTTTTAGAGCAAAGGGCTGTCAGTCAGTCAGTCCTAATCGGAGAATGTATTTTATTAATGTTTATCGTGAAGGCGAGAGCATTATTATAGATATCTCTGCCAATGCTTTTCTTCATCATATGGTCAGAAATATTGCTGGAGTCTTGATGGCAATTGGTAAGGGGGATAAACCCGTCAGTTGGACTGAAGAATTACTGGAAATAAAAGATAGGCAGCAAGCAGGAGTAACCGCTCCCCCTTATGGCCTATATCTCGGTGGCGTATATTATCCTGAAAAATATGGGCTTAATAAAAACCCTGTGTTTGATTTATTGCCAGCAGATGCGGCCCGGTTTGAGTATTAATCTTTCTATTATGCGGCTTTGTTTCTTTTTCTTGCTGTTTTTTTTGACAGCTTGTGAGCAGGCCCCTGATACACCATTAAAAATTACAGCTCATAATTGGCCTGGGTATGAATTTATGTTTTTTGCCCAGCAAGAAAAATGGCTGGATCAACAAAAAGTACAACTTATACCCGTAAAATCGGCTACCGAATCAATGCAGGCTTTAAAAGAAGGTCTGATTGACGGAGCTGCTTTAACACTTGATGAGGTGTTGCGACTACGAGAAGCTGGGGTCAATTTATCTATAGTCTTAGTGTTCGATATTTCAGTGGGTGCGGATATGCTCTTGGCCAAACCGGGTATCAAGCAACTTGATGATTTAAAAAATAAACGAGTGGGTGTCGAACAGAGTGCGCTCGGTGCAGTTATGTTAAGTCTGGCGCTAGCAAATAGTGGTCTTACTGTTAAGGATATTCAGCGAGTAGACTTGAGTGTAGAAAGGCATAGGCAAGCATGGAAAGAGGGAAAGATTGATGCATTAATAACGTTTGAGCCTGTTGCAGGTCAACTTTTGGAAGAAGGCGCGAAAAGACTCTTTGATAGTCGAGAAATTCCTAATATGATTGTTGATGTTTTAGTGATTCGACAAGAGTTGTTGAAAACGTATAAAACGGCTATTCGGCATTTAATAGAAAAACATTTTAAAGCCATGCTTCATTTCCATGAAAATGTACAAGATGCGACTTACCGGATGGCATCTCGGATGCAAACAGAACCTGAAAAAGTGGTTAACCTTTATAAGGGGCTGTTATTACCCGATACTAATGACAATTTGAAATTAATATCGGGTGTAGAGCCAGAGCTGTTAGAAAATGCAAAATTATTATCTAAAATTATGCTAGAGTCTAAAATATTAACTCGACAGAATGAGTTGACGGACTTGTTCAATGCTAATTTCTTACCGCGTCAAATAGCTGAGTCTAGGCAGAATTAGTTTGATAGCGAGTGTGTAGGTTTATAGAGAGATAAATAACAGAATGATGAAATACTATTTCTGCTTAAGTTTATTATTCTTTTTTATCGTGCCTGTACCAACAGCATTGGCCAGTCATTTTGAACCGATTAAAATAGGTGTTTTAGCGTATCGCCCGATACCTGAAACATTGCGTCGCTGGAAGCCTTTGGAAGGCTATTTGAAAGAAAAAATACCTGGATATGATTTTATTGTAGAGCCTTTAGCTTTTGATGATCTAAGGCTAGCAGTGGCTTCTAGGCAAATCGATTTTATCTTGACTAACCCCGGGTATTATATTCAGCTTAAGCAACAATATAATCTATCCTCCCCCTTAGCTAGTTTGATCAAACAAACACAGCAGCAATCATTATCAGCTTTTGCAGGTGTTATTTTTACTTTGACTGCGCGGGTTGATATTAATGAGTTGAAGGATTTAACTCATAAACGTGTTGCGGTGACAAAAACAACTTCGTTGGGCGGGTATCAAATGCAAGGCTTTGAGTTGATTCGTGCTGGCTTGCCGTTGCCTGATAAGGAAAATCTGTATCTAACGGGGATGCCGCATGATAATGTGGTTAATGCCGTATTAACAGGGAAGGTTGATGTAGGTTTTGTGCGTACAGGCGTATTGGAGTCGTTACAGATGAGTCAGGGGCTGGACTTATCACAGATAAAAATTATTAATTCTCAAAAAGTGCCCAGTTTTCCATTCAAGCTATCAACTCGACTGTACCCTGAATGGCCATTTGCTGCCTTGCCACATATAGACTCTGAGCTGGCAAGTCATTTTACAGCTGCTTTGCTATTAATGCATGAGCATGAAGTGCATAACGATATTGGTATTAACGGGTTTACCATTCCCATGGATTATTCTCCTGTTGAGGATGTATTGCGCGAGTTAAGATTCCCGCCTTTTGAGGCACCCCCTCATTTTACTATGGATGATATTTGGCTACGATATTCAATACAAATTAAAGTGGGGGCGGTATTGGTTTTGTTGATTGTGGTGCTTAGCCTTTACTTGGTTGTTTTTAATCGACGGATGGCATCTCAAAAGCAACAAACTATAGAAGATGGGGATAGATATCATACCTTACTCTCTTCTTTGGCTGAGGGCGTTTATGGGGTGAATAGTCAGGGGGTGTGTACGTTTGTAAACCCTGCTGCACTGAATATGTTGGACTATACTAAAGAGCAGGTTGTTGGGGTAAATCAACATCAGCTCTTTCATCATCACCGGTCTAATAAAACGGTTTACCCTGAGCAGGAGTGTCCTATTACTCTTACTATTTCTGATTCGAAAACTCGACATTGTGAAGATTCATTTATACGTCAAGGCGGTAGTGTTTTCCCCGTTGTGATGAATATAGCGGCTATGCAAATTTCATCATTAGAACAGGGGGCAGTGGTTGCCTTTAGAGATATTTCTCAAGAAAAGAAAATTGAAGGTCGTAATAATATGTTGGTTGCTGCTTTAAAGGCTTCTCAAACCAGTATCATGGTGGTAGATAAGCAGGCAATGATACAGTGGGTGAATCCGGCATTTGAGGCGTTGACGGGTTTTGGGTTTTCTGAAGTGATTGGGTATACGCCTTTGGAGTTACTTGATTCAGCGGTGCAAAGTGATGAGTTTAATCAAGCGTTGTGGTCGGCTATTCAGGCAGGAAAGCATTGGTCTGGGGAGCTTGTTAATCAACGTAAAAATGGGCGTTTTTATGATGAGGAATTGAGTATCTCTCCCGTATTGGATGAGGATGAAGAAGTGCAATATTTTATTATTGCAAAAAATGATATTAGTGAGCGTAAGCGGATCGAAAAACATATGCAGCATTTAGTTGAGCATGATCAGTTGACCAATTTACCCAATCGAATTTTGTTAAGTAATTTATTAGAGCAATCAATCAATATCGCCAAGCGGAATAAACAAAAATTAGCCTTAATGTTTTTAGATCTGGATAAATTTAAGCCAGTTAATGATGATTATGGTCATGATGTTGGGGATGTTTTGTTAAAGCAGGTTGCCTTGAGAATTAGTGCTTGCTTACGTGAATCAGACACGGTTGCACGGGTAGGGGGAGATGAATTTATTATTTTATTACCCGAAGTAAAAAACGAGGGGGATGCCTTAACTGTTGCAGAAAAAATTCGCTCAGAGCTTAGTCAGCCATTTTATTATCAAAAGCATTGTTTGCAGATTTCATCAAGTATTGGTGTGGCCATTTATCCTGAGCATGGTGAAAATGAAATTAATCTGGCAAAGAGTGCTGATATTGCAATGTATTATTCTAAGCAACAAGGACGTAATAATGTGCAGACTTTTAACAAAGAAATGTTGGCGGAATAACTGTAATTCTTTGCAAGGGGGGTTATTTAAGTTAAATTAGTGTTTTTTTTCGTTTTGATATAAATTTGATATGAATGATTTTTTATCTTTTCAGGTGCATGGATCAGCAGGGCTTGGTCATAAGGCGCGTGATGGTGTGGCGGGTAGTGTTGAAGAGTTTTTGACATTTTTGGAAAGTCTGATTGGCCTTTCTCCTGTTGAAATGTTTTCAGCGATTATGCCAGGAATTTCCTCCATGGCTAACCTGCATCCAGTCGTGGTTCATTTTCCTATTGCATTTTTGGTTGCTTTTCTACTGATGGATGTGATGGGTTCTTTGTTGCAAAAACAAAGCTGGAGAGAGTTGGCGACGGGTTTGCTTTATTTGGGTACATTGTCAGCCGCTATTGCTGTAGCTGTTGGGATGATGGCTGAAGCATCTGTAGAACACGGCGAAAATGTTCATTTAATTCTTGAGCGGCATAAGCTATTAGGTATTTCAATTTTAAGTTTATCTCTATTGCTTTCAATATGGCGATTATTAAGTGGTGGTATTGTTAATGGCGTTTCGAATATTGTTTTTATTCTATTGGCCTTTTTTCTTAATATATTATTGGTATTAGGCGCGGATTTGGGCGGGTTAATGGTTTACAAATATGGTGTCGCAGTTGAAGTGGTTGAGGTGACCAGTATGGATTATTTTCATGAGCATACGCATTCTCATTGATTTTTTCCATTCACCTTAGGAAAGGCTGGCATTGTTCAGCCTTTTTTATGTGAACTGTAATCATGGTGTTTCTATTGATTCTGGCTACGCTAGTATTCATTTGCATGGATCGATATAAAGTACAGGCTTATAAAAATAGTCAATGCTTGATATGGCTGGAACCCGTGGACCCTGTTTGCTTTTATCGACAAAACTTCAAACAGGATCAAGAAGTCGTTGGTATAGACTCTTTAACCAGAGATCGAATAGTTTAAGTGTGACGTTATAAGTCATGAATTAATAGCGACGTCCTTATATGTGATGAAAAAAAAAGATCTTTTTGTGGTATCCTATGGGCCTTGATTTTATGAGGTAGGCTATGCGGACGCGCATTAAAATTTGTGGGTTTACTCAAGTTCAAAATGCAGTGGATGCAGCTAACTTAGGGGTTGATGCGATTGGCTTGGTGTTTTATCCACCCAGTCCAAGAAATGTTAGCATTGAGCAAGCGATTAATATTGTTAAGGCGCTACCCGCATTTGTGACTGTGGTTGCTTTGTTTGTTGATGAGCAGGAAGAAAAAATAGCTGAAGTTTTAAGTAAAGTGTCTATCGATTGTCTGCAGTTTCATGGGGATGAGGTGGCAGAAGCATGTAGGCTTTACAATAAGCCCTATATGAAAGCAGTACGGATGAAACCAGGATTAGATGTGATGGCATTAGCGGAAGAGTATAACGATGCATCCGCTTTATTGTTGGATGCATACCATCCTGGGATAAAAGGGGGAAGTGGGAGTCAATTTGATTGGGATTTAATTCCTGAACAATGTCCGTTACCTGTTGTTTTGGCTGGTGGATTGCAAGTTAATAATGCAAAACAGGCCGTTGAAATAGTTAGACCCCATGCATTAGATGTCAGTAGTGGGGTTGAAAGTAGTAAAGGTATTAAGGATGTAGCTAAAATGGCTGCATTTATTCAAGCGATTAAAGAAGGCGACAGGTAAAATCATGTATAACATGCCGGATGAACGAGGTCACTTTGGCCCTTATGGCGGAATTTTTGTAGCAGAAACATTGATGCCTGCTATTACGGAATTGAATGAAGCGTACCAACGTTACATGAAAGATCCTGAGTTTATTGCAGAACTTGATGCTGATTTACAGCATTATGTTGGAAGACCCTCTCCTCTGTATCATGCTGAACGCTGGAGTAGAGAACTCGGTGGTGCACAGATTTATCTAAAACGTGAAGATCTTAACCATACTGGTGCTCACAAAGTTAATAACACCATTGGTCAGGCCTTATTAGCCAAGCGGATGGGGAAAACCAGAATTATTGCAGAAACAGGGGCGGGTCAGCACGGTGTTGCAACAGCAACAGTTGCAGCAAGACTTGGTTTGGAATGCGTCGTGTATATGGGGGCTGTTGATGTCGAAAGGCAGAAACAAAACGTGTATAGAATGAATTTATTGGGGGCAAAAGTGGTTCCTGTTCATTCAGGCTCTAGTACCTTAAAAGACGCATTGAATGAAGCAATGAGAGATTGGGTGACTAATATTGATGATACTTTTTATATCATTGGTACGGTCGCTGGGCCTCATCCATATCCTGCTATGGTTCGTGATTTTCAAACGATTATTGGGCGCGAAGCAAAAGCACAATGCCAGGAACAGACAGGACGCTTACCTGATGCTTTAGTGGCTTGTGTCGGTGGTGGATCAAATGCTATTGGTTTATTTCACCCCTTTATTGATGATGAATCAGTTAAAATTTATGGCGTAGAGGCGGCAGGTGACGGTGTAGAAACCGGTCGTCATTCAGCGCCTTTATGTGCAGGAAGGCCTGGTGTATTACATGGTAATAGAACTTATTTAATGGCTGACGATGATGGGGAAATTATCGAAACCCATTCAATATCCGCAGGTCTTGATTATCCAGGTGTAGGCCCGGAACATTCATGGTTAAAAGATATTGGCAGGGTTGAATATGTCAATATTACTGATGATGAAGCAATGGGTGGCTTTTATGCTTTAACTCAAATGGAAGGCATTATTCCTGCGCTTGAGTCAAGTCATGCATTAGCTTATGCCATCAAATTAGCACCTACGATGGCTAAAGATAAAATTATCATTGTTAACTTATCTGGGCGTGGTGATAAAGATATGCATACCGTCAGATTGAGAGAGGGAGTTGAATTATGAGTCGTTTGAAAACTCGATTTGATGAGCTAGCTAAATCAGGCCGTAAAGCACTGATTCCTTTTATTACTGCGGGTGATCCTAATCCAGAATTCACCGTCCCTATGATGCATGCGATGGTAGAAGCGGGGGCAGATGTAATTGAATTAGGTGTGCCTTTTTCTGATCCAATGGCTGATGGGCCAGTGATTCAAAGAGCCAGTGAACGTGCTTTAGTGCATCATACTGGGCTAAGAAAAGTCTTAAGTTTAGCAACAGAATTTAGAAAAACGGACCAAACAACACCCGTTGTTTTGATGGGCTATTTAAACCCGATTGAAATTATGGGCTATGAAGACTTTGCTAATGCAGCTCAAAGGGCTGAAGTAGATGGGGTATTGACTGTTGATTTACCTCCTGAAGAAGCTGAAGAGTGTGTGGCCTTATTAAAAGCCAGAGATATTGATCAGATATTTTTACTTGCTCCAAATAGTCCAGTGGAAAGAATTAAAAAAATGGATGCTGTGGGGAGTGGTTATCTGTACTATGTTTCTGTTAAAGGTGTGACAGGTGCTGGTCATTTAGACACTTCGGATGTTGAGCGTAAATTAGCTGAAATTAAACAACATACCGATTTACCCGTAGGTGTTGGGTTTGGGGTTAAAAATGCTGAAACAGCGCAGACCATATCAAGGCTAGCTGATGGTGTTGTGGTAGGGAGTGCATTCATCAGTAAAATTGAAGCAAACCTAGAAAACCCAGAACAAGCTAAAACTGAAATAATTGAATTAATAAAATCCATGCGTCAAGCAATGGATAGTTAGGAATAGACTCGGAGTAAGTAACGATGAATTGGTTTGAAAAATTAATCCCAACAACGATTAGAACAGAGTCGTCTTTAAAAAAAACTACCGTTCCAGAAGGGTTGTGGAATAAATGTCCTAGCTGTGATGCAATTTTATACAATGCTGAATTAGAAAAAAACTTTAGTGTGTGCCCAAAATGTGAGCACCATATGCGGATTTCAGCCAGAACGCGTTTAAATATGTTTTTAGATGAGGATGAAAGGGTTGAAATAGGTACAGGATTAAAAGCAAATGATCCGCTAAAATTTAAAGATTCAAAAAAATATAAAGACCGTTTAACTCAAGCGCAAAAAAGTAGTAAAGAAAATGATGCCTTGGTGGTTATGCAAGGTACTTTGCATGGGCAAAGTATTGTTGTTGCTGCTTTTGACTTTGGCTTTATGGGAGGATCGATGGGTTCTGTTGTTGGTGAAAAATTTGTGCGTGGCGTTAATAAAAGTCTAGAGTTAGGTGTGCCTTTTATTGTGTTTACTGCAAGTGGTGGGGCGCGGATGCAAGAATCGTTGTTTTCACTATTTCAGATGACTAAAACCAGTGCTGTTCTTACTAAGCTGTCAGAAGCAGGCCTTCCGTATATTTCCTTTATGACTGATCCAACAATGGGTGGGGTTTCTGCCAGTTTAGCCATGCTGGGTGATATTAATGTTGCAGAACCAAAAGCATTGATTGGTTTTGCAGGGCCTCGGGTGATAGAGCAAACGGTAAGAGAAACTTTACCTGAAGGCTTTCAACGTAGTGAATTTCTGGTAGAGCATGGCGCAATCGATATGATTATTGATCGTCGTGAAATGAGAGAGAAAATTAGCAGTATTTTATCGATGCTGATGTCTTCCTATATTGGTGAAACTGAGAAGAATTAAGTCAACCTTGAGAAATAATAGACAATTAATGAGACAGAGTAAAAAAATCTATTAAAATGGCACGCTTTGATTCACTTTTAGATTGGCTGAATTGGCAAGAAGGGTTTCATCCTAGGTCTATTGATTTAGGGTTGGAGCGAGCAGCAAGTGTATTTAAGCTGCTAAATCCTGATGCCATTAAACCGCCAACTATTATTGTTGCTGGAACAAATGGTAAGGGATCTTGCATTGCCTATCTGGAAGCTATTTATAGAGCACAAGGGTATCGTGTGGGTGCTTATACTTCACCGCATATTTTACAATATAATGAAAGAATAAGGATTGATGGGCAGGCAGTCTCTGATGAGCTTATTTGCCAAGCATTTGAACGAATAGATAGCGCGAGAGATGATGTTTCTTTAAGTTATTTTGAGTTTGGGACACTTGCAGCATTAGATATATTTTGGCAATCTGAATTAGATATTCAATTGCTTGAAGTCGGGTTAGGAGGAAGGCTTGATGCAGTCAATATTATTGATTCAGATGTCTCTTTAGTGACCAGTATTTGTGTTGATCATGTTGATTGGCTGGGTGAAACACGTGAAGCCATCGCTTATGAAAAGGCGGGGATATTTAGAAAAAACATACCGGCTATTATTGGTGATATAACACCACCTGATTCATTGATTGAGCAAGCGGTTAGCAAAAGTACGCCTCTATTAAGAATTAATCATGAATTTAACTACCAGCATCAAGCAAAAAGTTGGGAATGGAATTGTTTGGGTGATAAACCTCAGCAGTATAAATCTCTTCCTCAGCCGGCATTAAAAGGTGAGCATCAATTTCGTAATGCATCATCTGTTTTAATGGTGGTAACAGAAATGCAAGCATTACTAACAGTGAGTGAGTCGTCAATTCATAAGGGATTGCAAGCCATTAATTTAAAAGGAAGGTTTCAATTAATTGAAGGGGATATTCCTGTTTTATTAGATGTTGCTCATAACCCTCAGGCAGTGACGGCTCTGTTTAATTATTTGCAAGCTGAATTTTCAGATAAAAAAATTCATGCTGTTTTTGCAATGATGAAAGATAAGGATATTACGGGGGTTATAGATATTATTAAGCCAGTGATTAAAGACTGGTTTTTTGCCCCATTAAATAACCCTAGAGCGGTAAGTGAAGTTGCAATGAAGGCGTGTTTTAGACAAAGTGAGCTGGAGCATGTTAGCTTTGGATTCGAAAATTTTTCTGAAGCCTATTTAGCCGCAGAAAAAAATGCCGAAGTCGGGGACTTAATCCTGATTTTTGGTTCTTTCTTTTTGGTGTCAGAGTATCTAGCTAAAACCACAAATACTTGAGGTAAAGGTAATGGATCCAGAATTAAAACAACGCTTAGTGGGTGCGGTTGTCATTACATCATTAGCAGCGATTTTTGTCCCTATGTTATTTGATGACCCTATTGATGAAACGGGGAAAATGATCAGTGAGTTAAAAATCCCTAAAATGCCTGATCATTCATTAACTGAAAACGCCACTGCAATACCAAGAAATATAGACGATGTGATTAGCTTGCCTAAGCCAGATACTATCAAGGTGCTTGAGGCTAAAAAAACAGCGACTACAATGATTAGGTGGTTTGTTCAGGTAGGCATTTTTGGGCAAGAAAGTAATGCGATCAGTTTACAAAATAAAATAAGAAAACAAGGGTTTCCTGTCAGAGTGACGGAAGTTTCAACTAAAAAAGGTTTGATGTATAGAGTTAGAATTGGCCCTGAATTAGATAAGAAAAGAGCAGAGCAACTAAAGATTAAAGTGGACAAATTGAATGGTTTTAAAAGTATTCTTAGTTCGGTAAATGATTAATATTTATCAAGAATTGTTAATGGCATGGAGTATCAAATGATTTGGATAGATTACGCTATTGTGGCGCTTATATTGATCTCATCCGTCATTGGTTTGTTTCGTGGGTTCATTAGAGAAGCTTTTTCTTTAGTTATATGGGTTTTAGCTATATGGGTTGGATTAACCTTTAGTCGAGAGTTTTCTGGTTTTCTTGAAGGACTCATTAGTTACCCATCAGCAAGGATTGCAGCGGCATTTGCTGTGTTGTTTTTTGTCACCTTGATTTTAGGTGCCGTTATTAGTTATTTGTTGGGTGAATTAGTTAAAAGAACAGGGCTAACAGGTTCTGATCGGTTTGCAGGGATGATTTTTGGAATAGCACGAGGTTTTATTGTGGTTGCTATTATTATAATGTTGGCAGGGTTAACGCCTTTGCCAGAAGATTCATGGTGGAAAGAATCTATTTTGATTCCACCTTTTCAATCATTAGCCATTTGGTTGCATGACCATATTCCGTCAGGTTTGGCGGGATATGTAAAATATTAAATACGAAGGTCTATAAACATGTGTGGTATTGCGGGTATTGTTTCTCACCAAAATGTTAACCAGGAGCTTTATGATGCTCTTACTGTTTTGCAACATAGGGGGCAGGATGCAGCTGGAATTGTAACTTGTGAGGATGGTCGATTCTATTTACGTAAAGATAATGGGTTGGCAAGGGATGTGTTTTCTGATGAGCAGATGATAAAGCTGAGAGGCTCTATGGGGATTGCTCATGTTCGATATCCAACGGCTGGGTGTTCAAGTTCTGCAGAAGCTCAGCCTTTTTATGTAAACTCTCCATTTGGCTTAACACTGGCTCATAATGGTAATTTAACCAATACAGAAGAATTAAAAAAAGAACTATTTAAAGAAGATCAGCGTCATTTAAATACTAATTCTGATTCAGAAATTTTACTTAATGTTTTTGCACATGAGTTGCAAGCTTTAGGTAAATTAAGAATAGATGAAAATGATATTTTTCAGGCTGTTTCGGCGGTTCATAAGCGATGCAAAGGTGCCTATGCAGTTGTTATTATGATTGCAGGCTATGGCGTTTTAGCATTTAGAGATCCTCATGGTATAAGACCGATGGTTTTTGGAGAAAGGAAGCTAGAGAATGGCTCTGATTTTATGGTTGCCTCTGAAAATGTTGCGCTCAGTGTGCTGGATTTTGAATTAACACGCGATATAGAGCCAGGCGAAGCTGTTTTTATTGAAGCAACAGGCCAATTACATACAAAGCAATGTTCTGATGAAGTGGATCATTGCCCCTGTATCTTTGAATATGTTTATTTTGCTAGACCAGATTCGATCATTGATGATATTTCTGTCTATAAAGCCCGTTTAAGAATGGGGGAGAAATTAGCAGATAAAGTGATGCGTGAATGGCCTGATCATGATATTGATGTGGTGATTCCAATTCCAGATACCAGTAGAACCTCAGCTTTACAGATGGCAAATCAGTTGGGTGTAAAGTTTCGCGAAGGGTTTATGAAAAACCGCTATATAGGCAGAACCTTTATTATGCCTGGTCAACAAATGCGTAAAAAATCAGTGAAGCAAAAACTGAATGCGATTGATTTGGAGTTTGAAGGTAAAAATGTATTGTTGGTAGATGATTCTGTGGTCAGGGGGACAACTTCAGAGCAGATTATTCAAATGGCCAGAGATGCAGGGGCTAAAAAAGTATATTTTGCCTCTGCAGCGCCACCCGTAAGATACCCCAATGTTTATGGGATTGATATGCCTGCTGTTGAGGAATTAATAGCACATAATCGGACAGAAGATGAAATAGGGGCCGAGATAGGTGCTGATAAAATGATTTATCAGGATTTAGACGATCTAATTGAAGCTGTTCAAAAAGGTAATACTAAAATAACTCACTTTGACACCTCATGTTTTAATCAAGAATATATCACAGGTGATATTGATGAGGCTTATCTGGAGCGTATTAATACCTTAAGAAATGATGGTGCACAATCGGATCGTAATGCAGATAACTTCATTATCGATATACAAAATGCTAATTAAGCGTTTAAAGAGTCTCTGATCAGGTCCAATTATTTTTAGCTTGCTAAAGCTGTTGCTAAAATATAAGTAATACCAATCCCAATATATTTACACCTGAACTGAGAAATCGTCATTCCTTCAGGTTCTTAGCAGGAATCTATGTGCGTGCATGGATTCCCGATTAAAGATTTCGGGAATGACGGTTATTAGCGTGATTATTTATTGGGATTGGTAT
>Ga0209395_1000757_pt1 | contig 46756 bp, 32 predicted proteins | sample GOMGulsemesocosm_3_FD_184635 | JGI IMG/M metagenome (GOLD analysis project Ga0209395, IMG submission 184635) | Methane-oxidizing microbial communities from mesocosms in the Gulf of Mexico - GOM9D Gulf of Mexico (SPAdes) (version 2) | ecosystem: Environmental > Aquatic > Marine > Cold seeps... | reverse complement strand
GAAGCGAGATGCGCATTCTACGCGTCTCAGTTTTGATGTCAACGTTTTATTTAAATTAATTTGAAGTTTCTTTCGAAGCTTCTTACCTAATTAAAAGTAAACGTTAAGTTAGCAATTTAGCTCTTATAAAGAGTAGTTAACTTATCAAAACGTCCGTTTGGGTTGCCCCTTGGAACTGGAGCGCATTCTAGAGATTTCTCGCTGGGCGTCAACTCTTTTTTGTCATATATTTGAAATAAACGATCGTTCGTACATTTAACGTACAGACCTTATGTTTATTGAGGTTTATTCGAGCAATTTAACTATCAACTCTGTTTTCATTATTCACTTATTGATAATACTTCTTTAGGATCATTTAAATTAGTAGTTGTTGATCTATCTAGTATCGCTAAATTTTTGGTAATAAAAAAGCCTCTTAAAAGAGGCTTTCATTTCAACACTTATAAAGTGTCAATTAACTTTGCTCTCTAGCAATTGCGCGGTAAGCAATATCTGTTCTAAACTGTACTTCTTCCCAGGTTAATTGATTTAATAAAGCATAGGCAGATTGTTGTGCTTCAGTAACAGTTTCACCTAAAGCGGTTGCACACAATACGCGACCACCAGCAGTAACGATATCACCATCTTGTTGAGCCGTTCCGGCGTGGAAAGTTTTTCTGTCTATATGTTGGTTAGTGTCTAAACCAGAGATCACTTTACCTTTACCGTAACTTCCAGGATAGCCACCCGCAGCTAGTACTACACCAACCGCTGGACGAGGATCAAAATCGATTGTTGCTTGATCTAATTCTCCAGCACAAGCTGATAAGCATAATTTAACAATATCAGACTTTAATCGCATCATGATAGGTTGAGTTTCTGGATCACCAAATCGACAGTTATATTCAATAACTTTTGGTGTGCCACTCGCATCGATCATTAAACCTGCGTATAAGAAGCCAGTGTAATCAGCATCTTCTTTTGCCATTCCTTCAACGGTTGGGTAAATAACTTCATCCATAATACGTTGATGAATGTCAGCCGTTACCACAGGAGCTGGAGAATAAGCCCCCATACCACCTGTATTTGGACCTTCATCGTTATTATAGGCACGTTTGTGATCTTGGCTGGTTGCCATTGCTAAAACGTTTTTACCATCAACCATAACAATAAAACTTGCTTCTTCACCATCAAGGAATTCTTCAATAACTACACGGTGACCCGCATCACCGAAAGCATTGCCAGCTAACATATCTTTAATAGCATCTTCTGCTTCAGTTAAAGTCATTGCAACAATAACCCCTTTACCTGCCGCTAAGCCGTCTGCTTTTATAACTATTGGTGCGCCCTTCTCACGAACAAAAGCTAAAGCTGGCTCTATTTCGGTAAAATTTTGGTACCAACCTGTAGGAATATCATGACGTGCTAAGAAGTCTTTAGTGAATGCTTTTGAACCTTCGAGTTGTGCTGCTTTAGCACTTGGACCAAAAATAGTAAGCCCTTCTGCTTGAAAAGCATCAACGACACCATCTACGAGCGGTTGCTCTGGACCAACAATAGTTAAAGCTATATTTTGAGTTTTAGCAAAGTCAATTAATGCTGCGGTATCGCCAACAGCAATGGCAACATTTTCTAATTTGGGTTCTGTTGCAGTGCCTGCATTACCCGGCGCAACGAAAACTTTTTCTACTTGAGTTGATTGCGCGGCTTTCCATGCTAGTGCATGTTCACGACCACCACTACCTATTACTAAAACATTCATTTATCTAAACCCTACTTTATCTGCTAGAACATATGCTAAAAAACTTGCGCTATTATAAGGGAAGTTATAGCGCAAGTCTTAAGATTATTTAGCTACTTTAGCAAATTTTAGTGTCATACGGTCGCTTTCACCAATCGCAATGTACTTCTCTTTATCTTGATCTTTTAATGCAAGTACAGGAGGTAATGTCCAAACCCCTTTGGCATAACTCGCTTTATCTTTTGTATTTGCATTAACTTCACTGCTAGCAATTAACGTAAAACCTGCTTCTTTTGCTTGCTCAATCGTTTTTTCCACAGATACATAGCCGCGATTTTTATCACCTTCTGTAGCCCCTTTAGGTAAACGATGTTCTACTACACCTAAAACACCATTTGTTTTTAATGCTTTATAGGCGTCAACAAATACTTGTTTAACACCGTCATCACCCCAGTTATGTAAATTACGGAATGTAAGTACCATATCTGCAGTTCCTGCAGGTGCTAATTCACTCGCTTTTTTAGGAATAAAATTTGACAGTTCAACTTCACTATACATTTCATGGCTTGCAAGTTTCTTTTCTAATTTTTTACGTGAATTACTAAAGTAGTTATCTTCACCTGTATCAGGATAATGAGCACCTATTAACTTACCTTTACCTTTAAGTGCAGGGGCTAAAATTTCAGTATACCAGCCACCGCCGGGAGTGATCTCAACAACGGTCATGTTCGACTTGAAACCAAAAAATTCTAGCGTTTGTTTTGGATGACGGTATTCATCACGCATTTTATTCGCAGCAGATCTATGCTCACTCGCAATTGCTTGTGCTAATTGTGCGTTATCCGCAGAGTGCATTGTGTGAGCTGCAGCTGAAACGCTGGCAAGTGACAGACTAATAATTGAGGCTGACAGTAGTGTTTTTATTGTTTTCATATGCTTTTCCATATCATGATTAAATTTTAACTCGATATGTTATAGCAGATTTTTGAAATGGATACAGATGGAGCATCTAAAAAAGCGGGGATTTAGCCTTTTTGAAATGTAACAATTTATCAATAAGGCTAGAAGAACTATAATAATTCACGTTAATTGAATGCTTTAGACTGTGTAGCTCTATTTAAAAGATAAAGCACGCAACTGACATTAGCCAGTAAGTGCTTTTGACACATAAATGGAGCTTCACAGCAACACACATATTAATTAATGGCGAAAGTGGCGCATGCCTGTGAACACCATAGCAATGTTGTGCTCATCTGCAGCAGCAATAACTTCATCATCACGCATAGAGCCACCCGGCTGAATTACCGCAGTAATACCAGCTTCAGCAGCTGCATCTAAACCATCACGGAATGGGAAGAATGCATCTGATGCCATAACTGAACCTTTAACTTCAAGGTTTTCGTCAGCTGCTTTAATTCCTGCAACTTTAGCTGAGTAAACTCGGCTCATTTGTCCGGCACCGACACCAATGGTCATGCTATTTTTAACATAAACAATAGCATTAGATTTCACGTATTTAGCTACTTTCCAACAAAATTGTAAATCGCGCATTTCATCAGCGGTTGGTAGACGTTTAGTCACTACTTTTAAGTCATCGCTTGATACTTTACCTTGATCTCTATCTTGAACTAATAAACCACCGTTTACGCGTTTTAAGTCAAAACCAGAAGTTGCTGTAGACCATTGACCACATTCTAATAAACGTAGATTAGGCTTGGCTGCAACAATTTGTGCAGCAGCTTCTGATACGCTAGGGGCAATAATTACTTCAACGAATTGACGAGAAACTATAGCTTCTGCAGTGTCTGCATCTAATTCACGGTTGAAAGCGATAATTCCGCCAAATGCAGATGTAGGATCCGTTTTATAAGCACCTTCATAAGCAGCTAAAATATTGTCGCCAATTGATACACCACAAGGGTTAGCATGTTTTACAATTACACAAGCCGGCTCATCAAATTCTTTAACACATTCTAATGCGGAATCGGTATCAGCAATATTGTTATAAGAAAGTGCCTTACCTTGAAGTTGTTTCGCTGTTGAAACTGAAGCTTCTTCTGGATTTGCTTCAACATAAAAAGCAGCATCTTGATGTGAGTTTTCACCGTAACGTAAATCTTCAGCTTTAATAAACTGGCTGTTAAAGGTACGTGGGAATTTATTTTTCTCTTCAGATTTAACTTCAGCGTTTTCACTGCCGTGAGCGTTAAGCATTGTACCGAAGTAATTTGCGATCATACCATCGTAAGAAGCTGTATGTTCGTACGCAGCAATCGCTAAATCAAAGCGTGTTTTGTATGTTAATGAATCGTTGTTAGCATTCATTTCAGCTAAGACACGATCGTAATCGTGAGCATTAACTACGATAGTAACGTCTTTGTGGTTTTTTGCAGCTGCACGTACCATTGTTGGTCCGCCGATATCGATATTTTCGATAGCATTTTCTAACGTACAGTTTTCATCAGCAACCGCATTTGCAAATGGGTAAAGGTTAACGACAACAATATCAATTGCGCTAATGTCGTTTTCTTGCATTACCGCTTCATCCATACCGCGACGAGCTAAGATTCCGCCATGAACTTTCGGATGGAGTGTTTTAACACGGCCGTCCATAATTTCAGGGTGACCCGTATAATTAGAAACTTCAGTTACTAGAATGCCATTTTCAGCTAATAATTTTGCTGTACCGCCAGTTGATAAAATATCAACACCTTTTTGCGCTAAGCTGCGGGCGAAATCGACAATACCTGTTTTATCAGAAACACTTAATAATGCACGTTTGATTGGGCGTGGAGTATCCATTGCTTTATTGTTAACCTTAAAGTTAGTTTAATTGTCTGGCCGTTGACATTTGTCCTTGGCAGTTATCTCTATATGAGATACATCCTCTACTTGTTTTATAAGTAGCTAGCTTAAGTAATCCCTTAGCTAGAAATAAAGAAAGCACCCTAGGGTGCTTTCAGTTGACAGGAACAACCTGTCTTATTTTTAGTTCATGCCGTATTTTTTTAATTTCTTACGTAAGGTACCACGGTTGATACCTAATAAATTAGCTGCACGTGTTTGGTTACCGCGCGTATACTTCATAACTTCTTCTAACATTGGTGCTTCGATTTCAGAAAGTACAAGGTCGTACATATCATCTACATCATTACCATTTAATTGTGATAAGTAGTTACTGATCGCTTGTTTAGCTTGAGTGCGTAATGGAGAATACTCGGCTTGAGTTTGGATCTTGCCAGTAACGAATGGTGATGAAATATTTTGTTCAAACATAAAGTTCAGACTCTTTCTAGTTAATTTAAATTATCAAAATACAGTTTTAATGCGTCAATTTGTTCGGTAGTTGACTCTAATGCATTAAAAACAGAACGAAATTTTTTCTCTTGATCATACGCGAGCATATACCAAGAAACGTGCTTACGAGCGAAACGAACACCCATAAAGTCACCGTAAAAATTGTGTAATTCCTTTACATGCCCAATAACTATCGGACAAATCTCTTCCAGTGAGGGGGTAGACAAATGTTTACCCGTTTTCAAGAAATGATTTATTTCTCGAAAGATCCAAGGTTTCCCTTGGGCACCACGACCTACCATTACAGCATCAGCCCCGGTAAAATCGAATACCTGCGCAGCTTTTGCTGCGCTGGTAATATCGCCATTAGCAACAACGGGAATATTAACCGCCTGCTTTATCGCTTTTATTGTTTCGTACTCGGCATCGCCTTTATAAAAGTCGTTACGCGTTCGGCCGTGAACCACTAAAGACTGAATACCATGGTGTTCAGCAATTTTAGCAATTTCAATACCGTTACGGGTGTTTTCACACCAACCAGTACGAATTTTTAGTGTTACAGGTACGTTTACCGCATCAACCACACTTCGTACAATTTCTTCAACCAATTTAGGTTCTTTTAGCAATGCAGAACCCGCGAGCTTTTTATTGACCTTTTTAGCAGGACAGCCCATATTGATATCTATAATTTGTGCGCCATTTTCAACATTAACTTTTGCAGCAAACGCTAACTCTTGTGCATCAGAACCGGCAATTTGTACTGAACGAATACCGGCACCTTCACTATGAAGACTTCGTCGTATCGATTTTTCGGTATGCCATACTTTGGGGTTAGACGACATCATTTCTGATACGGCTAACCCTGCTCCCATTTGACAACATAATTGTCGAAACGGTTGATCGGTTATTCCGGCCATAGGAGCAAGCATTACATTACTTGATAAAGAGTACGAACCTATTTTCATGTTGCTGTTTTTTTGAGCTACTATTCAAAAGGGCGCTAAGTTTACGTGTTTTTTATTGAATTGGAAAGCATATAAATTGAACAATATTTGCTTTTTTTTGTGTTTTTAATATTGACTTTTTGCAAACCATTGGTGGGAGCAGAATTTGTACAAATAGCTAACAAATACTGCTCATTTTGTAACTGAAATTTAAACTATCTTTTTGTCCCTGACAGGCGAACCCACTCGTCTTGCACTGCAATAGTATCCATTTCACACCATTGACCATAAATAATTTGCAACTCTTCTGCTTGCTCTTCTAAAACGCCAGACAGTGCAAGTAAGCCATTAGGTGCAACATAGTCAATAATTACTGGGGCTAATTCTCGTAATGGACCAGCAAGAATATTAGCGACCACAACATCAGCTTTAAAGCTTGGTTGGTCTTTTGGTAAGAACAGTTCTAAGCGATCTGCAACACCATTTCTTTCGGCATTAGCTTTACTGGCTTGTAATGCTTGAGGATCAATATCTATACCGATAACTTTTTTAGCACCTAACTTGAGTGCCGCCAGCGATAAGATTCCAGAACCACAACCAAAATCAACCACAGTTTTACCAGCTAAATCTAAGCCATCTAACCAGGTTAAGCATAATGCAGTTGTAGGGTGAGTACCGGTTCCAAAAGCTAAACCAGGATCAAGCATAACGTTTACTGCTTCAGGCTCAGGAATCTCACGCCAGCTTGGGCATATCCATAATCTTTGGCCAAATTTCATTGGGTGGAAATTATCCATCCACTCTCTTTCCCAATCTTTGTCTTCAAGTTGCTCAAGTTTATAAGCCATTTCTTGCTTGTCAGGATGAATACTCTGTAAGTAGCTAATGGTTTTATCCATGTCATGATTGGCTTCAAATAAGCCCATAACAACGGTATTGCTCCAATAAATGACTTCATCGCCTGGCAATGGTTCATATATAGGCGTATCTTTTGCGTCAATAAAGGTAACCGCTTGTGCGCCACAGGCACTTAACCAGTCACTATACTTTTCTGATGTATCTTCATTCGCACTTAAGCGAAGTTGTATCCAAGGCATGAAAAACTCTCACAGTAAAATTTATCGTAGTTTAGCATTTGTGAGTTAATACCTATATAGGCTTCTACTAGAGTATTGGTACAAATTCCTTTATCTCACAGCGAGCTTTTAAAAACTAAATGAAATGTTTAAAGGATTGAGCTGTCGCCCAATAAACATTTGAAACTGAGTATTTCGATGTTGTTACTCCCGCCATTTTACAGTTCTAAGGCGCCTATCTATAGCGACATTAATACCTTAGCAAATTGTGCAGTACTATTATCACAGCCATCATGATCATTAAGTTATATTATACGTATACTATTATAGTGATAAAAGAACTAACAAAACGTTCATCAGTGCAAGTTTTTATACTTTTGTTCATGTTAGGATTGCTATCAAAGTACAATAGGCTAATTAAATGAAATATTTCCCCATTTTTCTTGATGCTGAAAACATTTCAGCTATGGTGATCGGTGGTGGTGACGTCGCTGCTCGTAAGATTGAGTTATTACTTAAAACCACCGCAAAAATTGTTGTGATGTCAGAAAAAGTATCCCCTAGTGTCCACCGCTTGATTCAAGCTCACAATTTACTTTGGTTAGAGCATAATTACACAAGCGGTCACTTAGCGAATATTAACTTAGTCATTGCCGCCACTGACAATAGTGCAGTAAATAAATTAGTTTCTGAAGAAACCAAACCATTAAATATCCTAACCAATGTTGTTGACCAACCTGAGCTTTGTACTTATATAACCCCCGTAATGATAGATCGTTCACCAATGATCATTGCAATATCGAGTTCAGGTACTGCGCCATTACTTTTAAGAATGCTAAGAGAACAGATTGAAAAAGTACTGCCAAATAATTATGGCAAGCTAGCAGAGTTTTCATTTAAATTTCGCGATCATGTTAAAGCTCGAGTAAAGGGCTTACGTAACCGCCGTAGTTTCTGGGAAAATACATTACGTGGCGCTATTGGCGAAGCTATACTGGAGGGTGATCATTTTCAGGCTGAACAGCAATTAATCACGAGTTTAAAGAACGAGGTGCCACCGCCACTAGGAGAGATAGTATTCGTTCATACGAAAACAGGTAACCCAGATAAGTTAACACTGCAAATTCATCGCGAAATGCAATTTGCTGATGCAGTATTTTATGATGAAAATGTAAATAGTGATTTATTAGAATATATAAGGCGTGATGCTGATAAATATCCACAAAGTATCTGCTCAACTATTATGGTAAATTTTCAGCACGCATTAGATTTATCAGAAAGAGGACAAAAAGTAATTTATTTACTTGCTGGTTCTACGCAGTTGCCCGAAAACTCTGCTTTATTCTTAAGTACCGTAAGAAAAAAACAACTCGTTTGTGCAGATTGAGTTGCATAGAAATTCAAGCAAAAAAATAGGCTCTATTTACATAGAGCCTAATAAAAATGATATTTTGCGCAAACACCATTTTATCTGGAGTAGATAATTAACCCAAAATTTGGGTAAATAAGACAAATGTGTGTAACTTAAGTTTTCTACTATTTAAAACATCGACGACTTGGGGGGCCAATCAACAAAAAGAATAATAACAAGCCTATCACCCGATGTAAATAAAAATCATTATCATTTACATGTTTATTTAACTCATTTTGATTGCAAGCATATGATTATCCCACCTGAGCTTATCAAATGAAAAAGTAAGTTTTGCTGAATCAGTATCTCCTTTTGCTAATTCAGTTATTTTCCCTTTACCGCTACTGGCAAATAATTTATCTGTATAAGCAAGGCCAGCACCATCTGATAAACGATCCTTGCCTAAAAAACTGTCCGTATGTAAAGACCAGTAGGTAATCATATCTGCTCGCGGACAACTTATCGCGACTAATGCATTATTGTTATCGACACAGACACTAGCAGTATATTGATTCATAGACCGCCATTGATGGTTTGGTGCTTTTAAGTATTTTAATGGAGCTCCCTGAGAATGAGAAATTGCTAATGGAACAAGGTCGGTTTTCGTTCCTTGATATTGTAAACCAGCAATAACTTTATCTTGTGCGCTGACAGCAAGGTGTCTAATGCTCAGTTGTGGATTATCAAGCTGATGCTGTTCAATAATTTTTCCGGATGTTAAAGCTAAATATGATAAATTAGGCTTTATCGAATCGAGATTTAATTTTTTCCTTGGCTGATCAGGATGAGTTTTAATGCCGCCATTGGCGATTACTAAAGTTTCATTATCTGACATCAAGGCAATTTGGTGCGGGCCTATTCCTCCCGAGCGATATCTATTAATTATTTTATAATTATTTAAATCTCGCTCAACTATATAGCCATCACCAGTATCATAGTGATTTTCGCTAGTTAGCAAGCAATTCTTACTCTTAGACAGTACACCATGACCATAAAAGTGATAACCTTTTTCCGGCTCTATTAGATGAACAATCTTCCCTAAAATAAAGTCGATTTCAAAAGCAAAAAGACCCGGCCGCCTAGCAAATACTATTGCTCTACCGGGTTTCCCTATTACTTCAATGGCATCATGCCCACGTGCAGGTAGAGAAACACGGCTAATCTCGTTTCCTTGTAAATCAATTGCACTGACAAAGTGCTGATTGTCATTATCTGTAGCAGCACTGATTAACCAATACTGATCTTGTTTCTTACTAGATATATAAGCGAATACTCCCGCGGCACTAGTGGCGGCAGTGGCTACTAAAAACTTCCGACGAGTTAATAACATGATGATTTATCCATTAGAAGCTTAATTTCACACCTATGGTTGCTTGTCTTGGCTTACCCGGTCGAGATCCAAAAGGTCTACGAGAAACCACCACAGTTTCATCAGTTAAGTTATCAACTTTAAGGTAAGCCTTAAAATTATCAGAAAATCGATACCAAGATGAAAAGTCAACCTGTTGTTGCTCATCCGTCCACAATCCAGCTAGTTCGGTATTATCACCAGCTGCTTCTTGCATAGCATCAATGTGCTTTAATAATAAAGCAACACGCCAATTTTCATGCTGAAGTGCCATTTCTATACTTATTTGATTTTTTGGTAGATAAGGTAAGGCATCACCACTTTCAACCCGACCCCATTGTGAGAAATTTGATTGAAAGTTATTTTGAAATTCTGACTTGGTGTGGGTATATGCAAAGTTTATAGGTAAAGTTAATCCTCTTGTTAATTCGAACTCAGCAGAAAAACTTGCTTCTAAACCATAAACGTCTACTTCGCCGGCATTAAATTCTTCATCTAATGTTTGATCGCAACCACTTGAAAACGTACAAGTGCCTTTTAAGTTACTGTAGTCGTTATAAAAACCTATCACTTCAGCTTTCAGGTCTTGTTGGCTATAACGTAAACCCAATTCGTAATTCCAGCTTTCTTCAGGATCAATACTATCGTCCTGACCTGGGCTGTTCGGCACATACCCCTTATTAACGCCAAGTAAAAAGCCAAGATTATCATCTACTTGATAAAACACACCTAATCCAGGCATGACAACAGTCGCGGAAGAGCTGAGCCTTTCACCCGTTAAATAATCATGACTCTCCCCTTCTATATATTCGATACGCACGCCCCCAGTGATATTAAACCGACCAAAATCTACATTTGCATTGGCATAACTGGCAAGTGCTGTAGCAGTATCTTCGTTATCAGTTGTGGTCTGCTGTTGCTCATTAGCAAAAATTAATTCTCCAGCTTGCATAAAATACTGGTCGGAACGATGGTTTCTTTCCACTTCATCTCGATGAATACGTAGTCCAGCATCCAATGACAAATCGGCCCCCATCAACTCACTATCCCACAATAATTTACTTTCAAAGCCTTGTGAATAATAGCGACGATCATTTAATGTAAAGAGTAAATTCTCTTGTAAGGTAGTTGAGTCTCGCTCCCCTTTTAATACTTCCATAAATAAAGCATTAATACCGGTTTCAGGAGATGTTAATATCGTTTGCATGCTGCGACTTGAATTAAAACTATTTAACCTGTCCCAGTCGCGGTCAAACTCTCGATGATAAGCTTGGGTATAAAGACTAGTTTGAGCATCCAACTCAATATAATGGGATAGTTGAAACTGGTAATGTTCCCAATCCATTTTATCATTTTTACTGGCACTATAACGACGTTCAGGGTTTTCAATAAAGTCAGCATCAGTTAACCCCAAGTAGGTTTCATCTGAAGCTTCATCTGAATAGCCGGCTTTTAACTGCCATATTTGATAATACTGCGCATTGCTAGGAGTAAAGTTAGCCTTGAAAATAACTTCATTTTTTGTAAAGCCGGTATCTCCACCGCCATCCAGCTCTTTAAAACCAGCTGAGTTAATCGTTAAACCTTCGATTAAAAAGCCTAAATCTCCGTAGCCAGCGAGGGCTTTTGTTTGACTAAAATAACCATGCGCTTTTTGATAGTTGTCTTGACCTAATGCTAGATCAATTTCTGTTTGCGGTTTTTTATCACTATTAATAGCGCGTGACAGCATATTAATTGCCCCACCTACCGTATTTGGACCATACTTTATTGCTGATGGACCTTTAAATACTTCGACCTGACTCATACGCGACATCAACGGAAAGTAATATGCGGCGGGTGCAGCATAAGGGGCTGGAGCAATGAGAATGCCATCTTCCATAATAGCAACTTTACTACTCCTTTCCGTTGTTGCGCCACGTAAGCCAATATTAGGCCTTAAACCATAGCCATCTTCTTCTCTAATATAAACGCCAGGTACCGATTGTAGTACTCGATGAATATCATCAAATTCAAATTGCTCTAAAGCCTCTTCGCCCACAACAAAAGCGGAGCCAGTTGCTGTGCTTAATTGATTACGTTGGCCAAAGATACTAATCACTTCAAGCTGTTTATCTTTTTGCTTGTTAGCAGATTTTTTCTGTTCTTGTACTGTTGTACTCTCAAGATCTTCAGCTTGAGCGGTTATGTTCATTTGAGTCAGAAAAAGTGAGCAAAAAAGCCCTAGCTGAGTTAAAGGAAATTTTTGCACGATTAATCACCATCATTTGAGTTAAAACCAATATTAATATCAGTTGCTTGGATAAAATCGATAGATAAAATATCGCGAACTTCACGTAACTTTTGAATGTTATTATCAATAATTACCCGGCCATCATCACTAGTGAGTAGTTCTGTATATAGTCCTGTTAAGCTTTCAGTTGCCGTGACTGCCGACGCAATTCTATCGCTCATTTGAGTTGCAATTGCAGGCTGACCTAAAAACTCTGTAAGTATTTTTTCAAAACCATGGCCATCGCCTGCGGTGTATATTTGCTGAAACGACTTTACATTTGCTTGAATACTAACTAATGATTGCTCACTTAAATGAAACTCTGCAATTGAAGGAAGACCAGGGGCATTTGACGCTAAAGGAGCAAGCATTTTTTCGTCTTTAACACGCTCCACTTGCTCTAGCCAATTGGTTACTATTTCTTCGACTGCATCTTTAATACTGGTAAACTCGCCGGTACCGCCAATAACTTGAGCGATATAATTGCCACCATTTGCCAGCCATGCCTCCAATACTTCCGCGCTTATCGTGGTTAAATTTTCACTTATCGCCATCATGACTTCACAACGCTTACTTTTATTGGTCGCGTTAAGTAATGAGTCTTGATTAGAGTCAGGATAAAGTAGATATTCAATGGCAGGAATACCTTGACCACTCACACTGCTTTTAGAAACGGTATCAACATCAAGTGTACTTTGCGTAAGCAAAAAGTTATCAACATCACGAGCGACATAGCCTCTGGAGTCTGGCCATAACTGTATCCTAAAATTTCGGTTATGTTCCAAAATTGGCCCTATTTTTAACCATTGAATACTTTGCCAAGCTAAATTTAACTCCTGCCAAGCCTCTTTCAATTCAGTTAAATCTGATGACTTAGCGTTATCTAAATGACAAAAAGCTAAACTGTCAGAGGAAAACTGTTTAGCTTTATCATCTAACGTTTGATAATTAGGCAGGATTACTTTATTACTTAAATCGGTTAACCATAAGGTAAATTGGTCATCAAGAGTGCCACTCGGCGTGGTTGGTACAACTGTAGTCGGCTGTTTTTCTCCGCCGCCACTACCACCGCCACAGCCAGTAACGGCTAAAGCGAGTGTGCCAACAAGTAATACTTGTTTATAAAAACATTTCATTGATTCGATATTTTTCATGCTATTTCCTGATATTTCTAAATTAAAACTAAATTGCTCGCAAAAATTTGACTAGTTCTTGTCGTTGATTTACTGATAACTGAGTAAATTTTTTCTTAGCGATTTCCGCTTCTCCGCCATGCCATAAAATAGCTTCACTTATACTATTAGCTCGACCATCATGTAAAAATCGTTGTTGTTTAGTTGTTGATTTTTGCAAACCAATTCCCCATAAAGGCGGTGTGCGCCACTCTTGGCCATTCGCATCATCTTCTTTAACATTGTCTGCTAACATTTTTCCCATATCATGTAATGCTAAGTCGGTGTAAGGCCAAATAACTTGGTTGGCTAAAACTTCAACCGGATAGTCCTTATCGGTTCGATAGCTTGGTGTGTGACATTGCTGACAACCAATATTATAAAAATGTTCACGACCTTTTGATGTTTCTTCTTCCGTTAAGTTTCTAGCGGGCGGTACCCCTAATAACTGATTAAAACTAACCACTAATTCAAATAATTTATCCGATATTTCTAAGGGAGTTTGAAGGTGAGTCTCTTCATTTGATAACTCCCCCAAACGCGCAGTTTGCTGGCAAACGATTTGTTTCTCGGTACAGCTTTCGGTTGGAAATAAACGACTAGTAATACCAATATCATTACGAAATGCTGCCGCAACTTGTTGAGCTAAAGTTGGGTGTTTCGCCTTTAATGAAAACCTACCAATATCTAAAGTACCTGTAGCGATATTCATTACTCTGTTGTATTTAGCTGAAATTCCATCTTGATTATTGTCATCAATGTCTTCTTGGATAAGTAGATCATCGACATGAATCGCATCCAATAAACCTGCCCCATAAATGTTAGGAGCAAAACGCGGCGTGATATCGATATGATCAGCTAAATCACCATAAGCCATTTTAGTCAGTTGATATTGAGGATTACTTAATTGATAAGGGATACCATCAGCATAAATACCATCAATAGTTTGATAACTTAGCTTAAGTAATGCTTCCCCCTTAGGAGCATGTTCAAGTTTAGGGTGTCTAAACAATATACCTCGGGGTTGAATTTGATCGCCATAGTTAGGGTCGACTAATGTTTGTTTATCCGTTGAATTTTTCCCTTGATGATTACTATCATTGAATTTATCACGCACACCCAACTTAATAACTAAGGAAGATGGCATACTTTCACCAACCTCTGCCATCGGGCCTCGACTCCCTGCATCGTGACAACTAATACATGAACGAGTATTAAACAGTGGTCCCAAACCATCTCGCGATTTAGTTGAGCTGGGTGAAGCAACCCATGGATCTCTAAAAAACGAGAAGCCGGTCCAAAAATTTAGCTTTTGCATACCCGTTACTGCCGCACCGGGGTGAATATAGCTTTGTTTTTGCAAGCGTTTTACTGTCATTGTTCCGCCAGGAGATAACTCACTATTCTGGAAGGCAGGTGCTTTATTTTCTGAACAACCTATAGCGACAACAGTTACAACAAGCAGTAACAGATGCTTAGTTTTTGCTTTTATCATTATAAAGACTCAACAAACTGCAATAACTGCTGCCGCTCATTTTTACTTAATTGCATAAAAGCATTTCTACTGTTTTCAGCTTCACCATCATGCCAAAGAATGGCTTCTTCAATTGTTCTTGCACGTCCATCATGTAGAAAAGTAGCCTCTGGATTTACTATTTTTGTTAAACCTATTCCCCAAAGGGCGGGGGTTTTCCACTCAGTACCGCTAGCATCACCTTGAATAAGATCATCGGCTAAACCTTGACAGCGTTGAACATATTCACATTGAGCGCCACCAGTACATAGTTGCCCGTCAACCATTTCACGTGTTACCGCACAAGAGCCTCCCATATCATGGAGTAAAAGATCTGTATATGGAAAGATAGTTTGCCCGGACAAAACGTCAATCGGTTGAGCATTTGGCTCTAAAGATAATAAAGTTAATTCTCCTAAAATACTTCCTTCAGCAACTCCTGTAACATGTCGAGGTGTATGACACCCAACACAATTCGCTTCAAAGAATAACTGTCGTCCCTCAGCAATATTATCTTGCCATTGTTCAGTGTTGCTATCGTAACCACGTCTAGCTGGGACTCCTAAAACTCGGTTATAAAATTCGACAAGCGCAAGCTCTTTATCACTCACATCAGTGTCATTTGCAGTTTTTATTTCTTGCTCTGCGATAAAGTTACATGATGCCTGCAGATCTGAGCATGGCTCATCCCCAAAGACACTTGTAGTAATGCCCATATCACCTTGGTAGGCACCTGCTACTTGCTGCAAGACAGAAGGGTTTTGCGCTTTATATGCAAAGCGCCCAAGTACTCTTTCCCCACTAATTGCATCGGTAACCATAGATGCACGCCCTGAAATACCATCATTATCTTGATCCGATACGTCAACCAAAGCCTGAATATTTTCAGCCGGTATAGCCTCGAGTAATCCGACACCGAATATTGCTGGTGCTAATCGAGGTGAAAAACGGATGTTATCGGTAAAATCGCCAAAACTAAGATCTTTTATCCGATAAACCGGTGAACGTAACTGATAGGCGTTACCGTCTGGGTAAGTTCCTACCACAGTTTCATATTCTATATACGGCGTAGCTTCTCCAACCAGCTCATTGCCATTTAATGAACCATCATAAACAGCAAGTCCTAAATTAATATCACCGCCATCAAAACTTTGCACAGCAAAAGGTTGTAATTGATTTCCATAGATAGGGTCTTCTGCACCCGTTTCATCTGCAAGTTTAAGTAACATAGTTAACATCGGCTGCGTTTTTGAGGCAGGTAGCTCACCTCGGCCGTCGCTAATATGACAATTTTGGCAGACTGGATTGTTAAGTAATGGGCCAATATCGGTATGTTTCGTTCGAAATAAGTGATCGCCTGCGGTGAAAAATCCATCTTGTTTGAAGTTACTTTTAATCAATTCAGGCCGTGTACCGAAAGCATCTTCGTTATCAACAAATACGGTTGCATCTCCGCCAGTTAAATATTCTTCAGCTAATATGTTGTCGGCAGATAATGGTGTTAAACCACTATGGTCTACTTCAGGTGTTGTCGGGGTAGGTGGTACTACTGCTGGAGGTGCATCACTTTTAGAACCGCCACCACACGCAGCTAAACTGCTCGCAATGAATATCACTATAACAACTTTATTTATCAACTCTTTCACCGTCTGTGCTCTTACTTTTTTAAGTTTCTGAAACTGGAAATGGGCTCTTAAAGAGCCCATGATTATTTAAATATTAAAAATACTTATACGGTGCGTTATTCGATATTTGTGCTGCCGTCTTGTTTTAGGTCTCCAGCAGTAACGCCAAGAGTGTCAATAACTTGTTCAATATCATCAGTTTGAGCAACCAAACCAGCAATAACTGCAACAACATTTGGCTGTTCAATATCTGTCGCTGTTAACACATCAAATGGCATACCTGTTTTGGCTTTGGTATCAATAACCGCAGCAGCTGACATCGTTGCTTCTAGCGAGCCACGTAATTTATTAGCCAATTCATGTGCGCCTTCAGTAACTAACAGATCATATATAGATGCACCTTCAATGACTTCGCCATCAATGCGGGTATAGGTTGCATTAAATGTATTTTGAACACCTTTAGCATTAAGGAAGATATCCCGGTGAGTATTATCACTAAAACATGAATGTTCATCTTCTTGTGAATTATTGATCAAAGCGATATTGATACGCTCACTGCCTAATTCACCGTAGCTCAAACGCCCCATACCTTCCAAAATAAGACCCAATGAATCGTCGCCACCTGCAACAAAGGCATTATAATGACTGCCAGTTTGTGGCTCCCATGCATCAACAACAGTTTTCAAATCTTTAACTAAAATATCTGCGGCAACTAATAAGTATTGACCACGACGTTGACATGTAACTGGCGTGGTAATGTTCCCTAAGCCTGAAGTACATGCACCATCGAGTGCATAATCACTTACTGGACGTTGTCCAGGTGTGTTATCACGAACACCGGCACCGCTTAAATCTACATTTAAATCTTGGCCCCACAGTAAAAATTCTATTGCGTGATAACCTGTAGTTACATCAGCATCACCATTCTTTTCGAACAGACCTTCTAATAAATCTTGGTCAATTGTCGCAGTGCCTGAGATAACATTTGTGCCAACCAAAGTAGCAATGCCGTCATCACCATCAACTTGTCCAGCGACATAATCAATAACAGCTTCGCCTAAAGGCCAAGCATTAACAGCACCTTCGACTCCACCTTCGCTACCATCAGCATTGGTATCAATTGGACCGCCACGGAAACGGTATACTTCTGTTTGACCATAAGGTTCACGTGAAGCTTTCCATGACTCTTTTGCTGCCACAAAATTTTCAGTCGTTGGCGCTGTAACAAAGGTAGCTAATGAATCGCGCAATGCTATTGCGGCGAATAATGAGTCAGAATATGCGGCATAAGCAATATTGGCATTGGTAGTAACAACATCTTCGCGTGTAACATAGGTACTTACACCAGAAGCGCCATCGGCTCCATCTGTACCTGCAATACCTTGTGCGCCATCATCTCCATCGTCAACACATGCCGTAAGAGCACTTGCAAGTAAAATTGCTGTTGTTATTTTATGTACTGAACCGAACTTCATTATTTCCTACCTATTTGTATTAAAAGTTTAAATGTAATCAAGAATTTAATAAATGGTAACGAAACGTAATCGAAAGATCAATACAAATAACAATAGTTATCATTTGTATTTTCACTGCTATTATCATTTGATTGTTTTTAAAGAACGGTATTATTTGCTAGTGAGTACGCTTTTAATTAGGAAATAGCATTAGATAAGGATAAATTCTCTTAAGATACAAGCACTGTATTTTCAGGATCCGCAGCACTACACATGATGTAAGTGGCTAATTTCAATAAATCGTCAACAGCGTAACTAAGCTCGATGTTAAGAGTGAGTGGGGATTAGCGTAACGGATTTTTTTCCATTGCGTTCTAAGTTTTAAGAAAGCTCTGCAGTAAATAAAACACAAGCAATCTCTTTCTCATGATTAATAACACGACAAAATTATTACAAGACACATTAGCGATTTATTAACTGCCATGATAAAGTTTTATCATAATGAGACGTTATTAAAATAGCGCTTTAATAATTAAAACAACCTCTTAATTCGGATCTAATATGATAAATTTTTTTCGTCGTTCTATTTTACGCCAATTAACCTTTGGTATTTCAACTGCTGTAGCCTTTCTTCTTATCGTGACTTCATATTTTGTTTTATCAAATATCAGCGAAGATACACGTAAAAAGGTAAACAGCTCTATTGAAAGTATTGTTAGTCAACAAGCTGCTGAAGTGCGTAACTTTTTTATTGCTAAAGGCCAAGTCAATCACGCTATATTTGCTAACCCACAAGTAATTGACTGGTTTACTAATTACGATCAACGCTTGTCTGATATTGACGATAATAAAAATTATCAAGACGTTACCCGATACTTCAAATATTTTTCAGAAAATGATACCGCAATTAAAAGTGTCTTCTTTGGCAGTGAAAATACCCACGAATACTTCGATTTAAATGGCCGTTATAACGACGCTGACTATTACACAAATAAACGCCCATGGTGGCAAGAAGGTATTGATAAAGGAAAGATGTACGTTACAGACCCTGCTATAGATGCCAATGACGGCTCTATTTCAGCTACAGTAAAAGGGCCATACTATTTACCTAACGGCCGATTTTTAGGTATTGGCGGTATAGATATTTTAATCTCTACCATTGGTGAAGATTTATTAGCAGATATAAAGTTTCAAGGTGAAGGTGAAGCTTTTTTAATGACTGATACTGGTCAGTTGGTATTTTTCCCTGGTTTTAATAATGATTTTAAACCCGGCTCACTAATGTCATCTATTGATGATAAATTTAGTGATACTCATGGCTTTGATGCATTACAGTCTGAAATAACAAATGCTAGCTCAGGTGCATCAAGTGTTACTTGGCAGGGAGAAAATTATCAAGTAATTTTCAACCAAGTAAAAAGTGATTATCCTTTAATGAATTGGAAGTTAGGTTTTTTAGTCCCTGATAGATTAATTTCAGAACCGGTAGAACAAGCTTTTATTTCCTCAAGTATTATCGTAGTTGCCATTATCGCTTTAATAGCATTTGTAGTTTGGTTAATGGCCATTCCATTGATGAAGCGCATTAATATGCTACAAGTTGCGATGAGTGATATGGCTTCCGGTGAAGGTGATTTAACTAAGCGTATTGAAGTCGTTCAAAATGATGAAATTGGAAACCTTATTGGTGAATTTAATAGCTTTGTCAGCAAAATTCAGCAATTAGTCAAAGAAACTGTTGATATTAGTACAGAAGTAAATCAGTCAACGCAAGTGGCTAGTGATATAGGGAAAAAAACCAATGGAATTATCGAAGATCAAAAACAAGAAATAGACATGGTAGCGACTGCAGCCACAGAACTTGCGCAAACAAGCAACGATATTTCTAGTAATGCAAAATTATCTAATGATCTAGCGAGCAAAGCTGAAGAAAAAGTATCACATGGCATGGGCGTGGTAGAACAAGCTACGCAAGGTATAAATGCCCTTTCAGGTAATGTTATTTCGGCAGCAAATGTTGTTAACCAACTAAAAGATGGCACACAGAGTATTGGCGAAGTACTAAGCGTTATTCGAAGTATTGCCGAACAAACTAATTTATTAGCACTTAATGCAGCGATTGAGGCAGCTCGAGCTGGAGAGCAAGGACGCGGGTTTGCCGTTGTTGCTGATGAAGTACGAACATTAGCTTCAAGAACGCAAGAATCGACGAGCAATATAGAGTCAATCATCGATGAGTTACAAAGCACTGCAACTAAAGCTGTGGAAGTAATGAAGAGCAGTCAAAGTGAAGCAGAGCAAAGTGTTGATTTAACTGAACAAGTACATAGTGTACTTAACGATATATCAACTGTAATAACAGACTTTCAGCAGCAGACTCATGAGATTTCTGATGCTGTTTCTCAGCAAGCTTCTGTCGCCGAAGAAGTATCACGAAATGTTGAAAATGTGCGTTTACTTACCGATGACAGCGTTGAAAGTGCTACAAGTATGGCTGGCAGCTTAGATGGTTTGCAAGCTAACTCAGACACATTAACCGCAGCGGTAAGTCAATTCAAAGTATAGCGTTTACTATTAGTTCAACTGATTAAATTTTCTTTAATCAGTTGAATTTTTCATTTTCTTTCCTAGCCTTAAAGTATGAAATTTTAGGGTAAATATTTCCCGAAATTGCATCATGGAACATGATCAATTGAGCACATAATGCTCGATATCAACCCAAAATAAAATTGAATGAAAATTAAGGTTATATTCAAAGTTTATCTAGAAGTAGTTATTGCCAACCTAAAATTAGGCAATGTCTTACTGCAAACTAGCTATCCATATTCGAAGTAGACAGTAAACTACTAGAATAAGCTATTGCATATGACCATAAAACGTCGGATTTTAAATGAATTTATTGTTTATTATTCCCTATTTATTGTTACAGTGGGGTCTCGTTATTCATTAATACACAGTAAAAATATTCTCTGATGTTTTGAGTTTCGATTTCATGGCAATTAAATTTTCATAAGTCGATTAATTTTAAAGTGATCAAGTAGAAACATTGAGGTCTATCTAATGCCGAACAACAATTCAAATCACAATTCTATAGAGTTATCACCTGAACAAATAAAGAAAAATCGCGCGGCTGTAATGTCTAAAATAAACTTACAAAACCGTATGTCTCAAGGATTCAGACTGGTTAATGTCAAAGATTATCAGCAAAAGATTCAACAGTTAAAACAAAAATTGGCCACTTTCGAATATTCAAACGATGCGAACAAAGCACAAGACCAATCGATTATCGACATAATGACTGGTCAGGGCTCTATTGATAATTATCTCGATCAACAAACTAAAAAAACGATGCAAACTGGCCAGCATAGCAATGCATCAAGATGCCAGCTAGCCAATACCCAATTAAAACGTAAACAGCTGTTTATGATGTTTTTTGAAACAATCGAAGCCCAAGAAGCACTTAAAAACTATGCGGTTAAAATAGCATCTGTGTGTAATGGCATAGTAAAACAACCTCCTGGTGCTTATTTCGGTGTTAAAGATTTTCATGGCGCACTAGATAAAATCACAAATCGCAAAAGAAATTATGATATCGGTGATTTAAAAGATGCTGCCCGTATGACCATAATTTTTGACAACATGGAAGATATGGTAGCCGCAAAAGCCATGATTTCATTAACAAAAGAATTTATTGAGTTGCAACATTTCCAAACGGCGATGAAAGACCGCTATGGGACGAGTAAAGGGGTAAATTCAAAATTTAATTGTGGCGCTACCGATGCTGGTTACAAAGACATTAAATTTTTCCTAAAAATGGCCAACGGTAATATTGGAGAGTTGCAGTTAAATACCAAAAATATGATGGCAGCTAAAAAGAATGGTCATATTATTTATGACATATTACGTGATGGTGGCACTTTAGATAAACCCTTCACAATCACCAATGTCGAAGTTATTAAAAAAGTTGCTAAGAATATGGGAGATAAATGGTTCTCCTTTATTAGAAATCGAGTACCTAAAGCCAATACAGCATTAGCCGAAGTAGAAAAGTTAGTTGAACGTTTAAATGGCAATATATCTAGAGGTAACCAAAGTCTTACGGTTGACCTAAAAGACATTAAGGCATTATCAAGTGTAAGCCTCTGTATTTATGAGCAAGGAGACAATGGTAGAGTGTTATTAGACTAACCAATGTTTGAGCTCAGCCCCGCTGCTGGCATCATTATAAATTTGTAAACGATAATGATGACAGCAGACTAAAAATATCGAGTTTGAGCGAGCTAAATTTTTTATAACAATATTTAATCGCAATAAACGAAACTCACTAACGACTATACATTTCTCATTCAATTCATTTAAAGGATACTGAGTGGCCATTTCATATCAAGTTGAAAATAGAGGGTTATATTTCTCTGATTCAAGCGGTAATACTCATCTTGGACATCAAGTCATTATAGAAGAAAGTTTATCGAGTCCCTTTCTTATCCAAGGCATATTAGTCAGCAATAATTTTTCTACTACAGACCAATTAGGGCAATTGATTACTTGTCATTGGAATGAAGTTGCGGATAACAAACAAAAAGAAAAACGCGTTTTTAATGGCTATTTAACTGAAATACAATTGCTCGAAAGTCAAAGTGATCATGATTATCAACGATATAAAATTACTTTAAGACCTTGGTTATGGTTATTGACATTACGTAAAAATAGCCAAGTATTTCAGCAACAAACGTTATCAGCTATTTTAACAAGTCTATTCAATGACGCAGGATTTTCTGGTAATTATACTTTAGGCTCTTTACCTTCAGATGAAAGAAACTACTGTGTGCAATATAACGAAACAGACTTTGATTTTGTTCAACGGTTACTAGCCGAACAAGGCATACATTATTACTTCACACATGATAATAAAAGTCATCAATTAAAGTTACATGATCCAAATTCTCCTTATGAAACAGCCAGCGTAAATAAACTAGATTACATTGCAAGCCGTTCTGGTGAACAAATGTTACTCACTAAATGGCAACCTAAATTAAAGGTACATTCAGCGGCGATTAGTACAGTAAATTATGATTATGAAAATACAAAACTAATTGATAGTGGGGATACCAAGTCATCCAATAAAATTGCCAATAATACCAAATTAACCCAATACGAATTTGGTACTAATTCAATTAAAGGTGATATGAGTGATTTAACTTCAGGCACAGCTAAAATACGCCTCAACCAAGTACAGAGTGATTATAGCTCTGTTGAAGCAGAAAGCATTGTTGAAGATATTACGTTAGCGACTCAGTTTAGTTTGTCAGCACACCCTGATAGTAAACAACTTGGCGATTATGCAATTGAATCTATCACTCACACAATAGAGGCTGCTGAGCAATCAGTTAACTATCACAATAACTTTCTTTGTCGGCCAATATCGAGTCCTAGTTTTCCCCAACCTAAGTCAAAGCCAAGCGTTAATGGCTTACAGTCTGCTGTTGTTATTGGTGGTGACGTAGGTCAACCACAACACGATATAAGTGGTCGGATTAAAGTACAATTTTATTGGGATAAAGTTGGTGGTGATAGCCCAAGTTGTTGGATACGCGTCGCGCAAACCATGGCTAGTGCTGGCTTAGGTATGCAATTTATTCCTCGCATTGGCGATGAAGTATTGGTCAGTTTCGTTAATAACGACCCAGATCAGCCCGTAGTTATTGGCAGTGTTTATAATAGCAAAAACAAACCGCCTTACCCTGAAGTTAATAGCAGTCAAAGCGGTATAAAAACACAATTAGGTAAACAAGCAAATGAAATACGCTTCGATGATAAAACCGATAAAGAGCAACTCTATTTTCATGCCGCAAAAGATCACGTTATCGAAGTTGAGAACAATTATACTCAAACAGTTACAGCAGAGTTTAGTAGTACCACTGAAAAAGCAATTGCGATCATAGGCAAAGATGACTACTCACTAGCCGTAACTAAAACCCTGTCTGAAACAGCAAAAGAAATAAGTATTAAAGCCGATGATAAAATTACCTTGGCTGTTGGAGGCAATTCAATAGAGCTAAGTAGCAGTGGTATTACTATATCTTGCGATAAGCTAACAATAAAATCGTCAGGCGATATTGCAGCCAGTGGCGCGAATGTTAAAATCAGTAGTACTGCTGATACAAAAATTAGTGCTGGTGCCAACCTTAAAGGCAGCGCAACAGCGAAAGTAAGTTTAGCGGGCACTGCTGGTACAGAAATAAGTTCAACCGCACAAGTTAAAATAAGTGGAACCGCTGGTGCAGAATTAAGTTCTACCGCTCTAACCAAAGTATCCTCTTCTGGGATCACACAAATTTCTGGCTCTCTGGTGCAAGTAAACTAATGTTAAAAAAAATACCCAATAAAAATATTGCCTCCATTATAGAGCGATACCAATTAACTGAAGAAGCTCAAGCAATCTTCGACACGAATATGTCGCCAGAGCAAGCGATTGAGTCTTTAGTCGATGTAAAGCTTTACAATGATGCCATACAATTCATTGCTCATGCCCTTCCAATGATCGACGGTATATACTGGGCTAGTGAGGCACTCGCACTAAGAATAGACGTATGGGATACTCCACAACGGCTAGCAATAAATAGTGCTCGACAATGGTTACAGCAGCCGAATGAAACCCATAGAATACGGGCTAATCAACTTGGCGATAGAGTAGGTTTGGAAGTAGCTCCTGCCTGGATAGCAAAAGCCGTTTATTGGTCTGGCACCGGTAGTATAGTTGCACCTGAGCTTCCTGCCGTAATGCCGCCAGCGTTTTTATATGGTCACGCTATTGCTGCAGCTATTTCAGTAGCAGCTGCAGTACCCGCTTGGAAAGAGAATGATATGGGATATGAAAAATTCTACCTAAAGGTTATAGAGCAAGGGCTAAACATCGCCCAAGGGACGCCATTACATATCACCTTACTTACAATAGCAGAGGATGAATAATGGGATTACCTGCAGCTAGACTAACTGATATGCATGTTTGTCCGATGCAAAGCCCTGCTGTACCTCCTATTCCGCATGTCGGCGGCCCAATTATTGGTCCGGGTTGCCCGACGGTGCTAGTTGGCAGTATGCCGGCCTCAGTTATGGGTGATAGCTGTACTTGTGTTGGTCCACCCGATAGTTTAATTATGGGGAGTACTACCGTGTTGTTTGGCTCTAAACCAGCGATTAGAATGAGCGATAGTAGTGCGCATGGTGGTACTGTGGTCGCAGGAATGCCAACGGTGTTAATTGGCTAGCTTTACAGTTATAGGAGTACTGACTATTATACTTTTTTGCTAGAGTACAACAGTCAGTAATAACTAGTGCGTCGCTAACAGCTGTTTCGGTGGTACAAACTGACTGAAAAATAACGGCGACAATGGATTTACATCACTATCGACAGACATAATTAATCTTATGTCCTTATTCTCTTGCCCTAGAACTACTTCAGTTTGTCCCAAAGCACTTCGATTATTTTGATAAATTAGCTGTAACCAAGCCCAGTCACCAGTATAAGTAATGGTATTTTTCTGACCTTGAGTATCGGTAAAAATTGCCAATAACTCATTTTGCCTTGTTAAATCAGGCCAAACAAAATCCTGCCACAATTTAGGTCCATGCTGGTAACTCATCAACGTTCTTTGTGAAAAAAGTTCAAACTTTAACAAATTCGCTGACATTGATTTAACATTGATTTTAAATGGTATCGATAAATTTTGTTGCCCTTCTCGATAAAGCACTTGTCTTATTTCAGCCAACTTATTTAATTGCTTCAAAGCTTCACGACTGACATAAATAGCCTCATTCGGGATAAAGCTATTGAGAAAGACTTGCCCTTCTAAATGTTTGAATTTAGCGAATAGTTGCTGAGTATATTTGTCAAATATACCGCCTACTTTAAAATAACGATTAAATTCTTTTAAACTAACGCTCGAGTTACTCGTGATATTAAAAGGGAATTTATTAGCAAAAAGTGTCGAGAACGGAATACTCATTTGTTGCTGCCATTGAGTGTTTAAATAACTCACCACTTTTTGACGAATATCTTTACTTATGACGTTGACCAATTCATTTTTATATTCATCAAGTAGCTCAATTTCGAGCTTAGTTTCACTTAATTGATATAAACTTTGATCTTTATCGATAGAAGATAATTGTTGGAAAAACGCCACATCAACCTTATTGCTTTTATTTGACTTACCAAGCCATTTATTAACCTTACTAAATTGTGAAACCACATTTGAAAGCTTACTTATGCCGTTTTCATCTGCTTTTATGAAATCATGATAAACATAAAACTTTTCTTGGATCATTTTTTCCATTAACTTTTGATCCGTACTTGGCATTACAGCAGGTTTATTATCAAGTAATAATTCTGCTTTATTACTGGTTTCACTTTTTTTACTCGGCTGAGGCATTGCTGGTATTAATTTTGGTTGGGTGTAATAACCAATAACGTCATAAAATCGGCTTAAAGGTGCATCTTTATTAGTTGATAATAAATTCAACGAATAACTTAAACCAAGTTTTGATATTGGCTTAAGAGACAGGTTATCAATAAATCCAAGCCAATAATTTATGTATGCTCGTTGATATATCCGTTGTAACTGCTGAACTAAATTATTGACTTCAAATTCATTTAACTGCTCACCTAATAATGATTTATTGCCAGTGATAATATCTTTTATTAATGGTGAATTTTCATTAAGGTTTAACGCAGAATACCCCTGCGGGGTATAAATTGTTGGAACTTGTAATATTGCAATATCTTTTACTTGATACAGCTGAAAAAACTTAGTACCCAGTTCATCTTTAATATTAACAGTAGAGGAAAATTGCGGTAAATTTTTAATATAGTTAAAGATCACCTGACTACGATTAACAGCATTCAACATTGATTCGGCATTCTCAATGAGCTTTTGATTTACCTTTATCTTAGTTAAGCCCAATAAGTACGCGTCATCCATCAAGATCATGAACTTATTAAGCAATGCCTTATCATGGTTATTATTGATTTCAAAAACCTGCTGGTAATAGTTTTTTAACACTAGCCAATCAGCATTACTGTGTTTTTGCAATGACTTGGTTAAACTTAGCAAATTCGCAGTTTTCAGAATATTACCTGCTTTTTGCGTAGACAATAATCTTGTTTCAATATCGCTAACTAACGAAGGTACAAGTACGTTTAATAGCTCAGTATGATATGTTTTTTCAAGCGCTTTAAATAAACTGGGGTTTGGTACTAACTCTGATACATAAGAAGGCGTAGGCTTTTTATAGTTGCGATAAATACTTTCAATTTGACTAAGATTCTTAACATTATCAGCTAAATTCCCGTTTTGATAAGGGAGTTTTCCAACGCTTTTCTTATATAAATCAAGCTGAGTTAACGTATCAGCATTGAGCAGTTGATAATAATCAAAATTTACTTTAAATAGTGCTGCCGTTCCTCCAAGTATTGACACAATAAAAACAAAGTAGCTCACTTGAAAGGTAAACAGTAGCCGTTTACGTAACTTATTTACTTGCGCCATACCTGCTTCAGGGCGAATGAAACGATTAAAAAGTTCAGCAACAAAAATGCTATGAGACATTTTAATACCATCAGGTACCACCATTTCATGATGATCCAATTGATAAGCAACCTGTTTGGTTAACGGATCTATAGCTGTTGCATTATTTTCTGTATTAGTAAAAAAATAGCCTCTAAATTGATATTGCTGTGATGATGTTTTAGATAGGAGTAACTCTGATAAATAGAGACTTATATCACTTTTAATTTGCCTAAACTGTACAGGCGCAGCAATAATTGAACGCCTAAAGCTTTCGTTTAACTGGTTATCAACCGCAAAAAGAACCGCTTTCCCCATACGGTGACATAGTTCATCGAAGGAGCGATTAAACCAAGGTAAGCTGAAGGATTCTTTTTCAGAAGGTTTATTGTTCAGTGAGCCAAAGCAACCATCCAAGTGATTTTCTTCTAAAGAGGAAAAAAATTGACAAAAATCAGCTAAATTAGCCATTTGATTAAATAATACATAAAGCGGTAATTTTTGACCGCATAGCTTTTGTGCTTCGTCTATTACCAGACGGCTGTCATTGGCTAATTGCTTATTACTGCTTTTATCTTGATTGAGTAATTTGTCAATCGACTGGCTAAGTAAAACACCATTCAATGCTTGCCGAGATCTAAAGCTTTTAACTTTTCGTAATAGTAACTTAGTGCAATTCAATACCCGATGATCATGTTCTGAAAGGTTTACCGCAATCAGCACGGCATTATTCTTCAACCATATCTGAACGGCTAATTCATGATCAAGGTTGATCGCTGAACTATGCTTAAAGCCCATTTGGCTTAATACCGCACTATCTGCTTGAATATTATGGCTGACAAATAAATACCAAGGTAAACGATATTTTTGTTTATATTGACCTCTGCTTTTTAGCTCACGTAATAACGAGCTAAATAACTTATTAATAGTTAATTTGTCATGTTTCTCAAGGTTTTTTCTCTGTTTAACTTCATCATCTTCGCGGTTAGTAAACCATAAGGTAATAGCTGTAATTACCGTTAAAGCCATCGCCGGCCCAAATAACCAATAAAAATTAGGCATCAGGTACCATGATAAACTGAATCCACAAAATAACAGAATAAATAAGGTCGTAATTAGGTGTCGTTTAGTCAGCGTAATAGTCATAAGACGCGTTCACTCATATTATTAAGCTGAAAAACAATCGTAGAGAGTTGGTATTGCGTTTGATAATACTGTTGCTGCTGCTCAGCCGCTGAAGCCGAGTTAGCAAGGCTATAAACAATATAATATTTTCCAACATTTTTTATTGATAAGTCATAGAGATTATTTTCAATTTTATTGAGGAAATTTTCAGCATTACTTTGAGCAGAAAATGAATTTAATTGCACCCGATACTGTGCTGACACTTGCTTTGACTTATCAGACTGGCTTGTCTGTGAACTAACAGACCCCTTGCCATTTTCACTAGTGATTGCTGGCTGTTCTTGGCTAATATCAACACGAGATAAAGCAGATTTTTCCGTTTTATGACTATAGCTTGTGATAATTTTGTTCAGCTCTCGTACTTCGCGACTTCTTGCGGGGTAAGTTTCTTTAAACCAATAATCAAAGAATGTCACCACAAGTACTAATAAGATCATCACTAATAAGGTAAAAGAAAAATAACGACGACTACTTAAAAATAACCCTTTATTTACCGGGGTTTCTTGCATAATCACCTTAGGAGGTTTTTTACTATCAATGGTCACCGCACTGATTTCTTTAATGATGATGCCTATTTTTTCCGATTGGCGAGAACGATACCGCCCTTTAAACCCCATTTGCAAACAAATATAAATGATCGCTAAAAGATCTATCATTTTAGCTGGCTGACGCATTGCTTTTTCAGTAATAGTAAAAAATAAATCACCACCACTTTGTAGGTTAAATAATTCACTTAATAATGTATTATTTTCCCAACCTGCACTTATTCCCCAATTACTGTGAATAATAAACTCATCTAAGACAATGCAATGTAAACAACAAAGTTTATCAATAACGGCTGAAGGGTAATTAAGTTTTCTTCCCTGCTCGCTCAACTCGACAATATGCTGCTTCAATAGGCTTTTAAAAACAGACAAGTTATCAGGTTTAGGCAACCGCTCTAGGGTTAGTAATATCGAAAATAATGGGGTACTAAGGTTATAAAGCTGATTGTCTGAGTAATCAAATGGTGCTTGATTACCCATGATATTATCACCGAAGTCTATGGCAGTAGTGTTTGGTAAAGCAGCTGACATTAGTATAAATTAACCCAGTGAAAGTGCATATAGCGTGATGCTTAGATCAGAGATCCTGTTATCTATATGTATATTTAGCGCCTCACCTTTATTTAACATATCAACCCATAACTCATTTTTAATATTGACTTCAAAGTAGCTTGCAGTAGTTTTTGGTTTTAATTCATGCGGCGCAACCATAAGATGGCGTAACTCAACACCAGACATAGCATTACGAACTAATTCAACTATATTTGTATTACCTGCTAACGTAGCCGCTTGTGGTAATAATTGCGCGATATCATCAGAATTCATTGACGATTCAACACTGATTACAAACCGACGATTTATCATACTATCAGGGTTATTAATTATAGTGCGCAGTAAGCGACGTTTTTCGTATAATTTGTCATCCCAGTCAAAAACAATCACCGAATCTTGCAATACCATACTCAGTTGTTCATGTAATTTCATGAAAATAGGACTAAATGTTTGGTATAGTCCATCATACTTTAACATATTGAATTGACTAGGCAACTCAGGTGTTAACCCTGATAGTTCGGCAGAGAATGTTGTTAAATCACGATATAATTGATGAGTGGTATATTGTAGGTCTTGTTGCACCCAGTCACTCCACGGTAACCATCTATTCAAAGTTTGTAACCATAAATAGTCTTTGTATAATGTGGGATCACTCTTACTGTCTTGCCCAATAGCAATACGTTTTTGAACTTCAATTGCGCGTGTTTGTATTAAACTTTGCAGCATTTTAACTTTGTCGTACAGATAAACAGAAGCTTGAAAATGAATACAAGCAGGAATAAAGCTCTTATCAAAAATCACCTCTCCAGTTTCTCTTGTTTCCAAAATACGGGCTATCGGAAATGAAACAAAACCAGCCATGTCTTGTTTTCCAATAGATAAACTAATGTTATCGCGCGCCACTTCAAGTTCAATACTATCGTTTTGGAATGAGGCATTATCGTAGCTGGTCATTGTTTGACAAATATAACGTGTATTTTGAGCACTTTCCTGAGCAAAGGCTGCCGAGCCTTGTAGAGCGATAGGTAAAGAGAGATAAACATTCTTCTCTACAGCGTCTGTTGGCACATCAATAACTATTTCTTCAGTTAAATTAAAATAATAGCCATCAGGAAACAAACCTCGACAGTTGGTTACTGCAATCTTACCAATTTTTAATAAATCAGTATTGAGCGTAATATCACTTAAACCAAAGTGTTCAGTGTAACCATGAGTACTTGCATAATTCTGAATATACGATTTATTATGCATAGCTTGTTGTTGAAAATGTTGTGGCGATATAAAAATCCCTTCTTTCCAAACAACTTGTTTAGCTAAATCCAAGTGACTTCTCCAAAAATAATTACCATGACCAAAAGCTTTCTGCAATAACGGGTTCAATATTAACGGTTAATGAATCAATTGAAATAATTATTTGTTCAATATTATCGATTTCCTTAACCTCTAACCAAGCCTTAGCTTTTGCTTGAGAGTAATTAGAAAACTGCACAAATACGGCTAAATATTTAGTCCCCTGCTCTATAGCTAATGCTACGGCGCGTTTTTCTTGTGGAAGCACACTACCAAGGATTTGTTTATTAACTAAATCATCAGCAATAATTGAGATGTCTTTTTCATATAAATCAAGTATCTGAGAAGATTTAAACGCATCTATACTTTTCAATTGATAGAGATTTACCACAACAGGATTTCTTTTACTCACTTGAGAAGGGTTAATATTGTCGCCAGCTTTGAGCAACAATTTTAATTGAATAGGGTCTTCTTCCTGTTCTTCACTAGAAAAAACACTACATGCCGAAAACATTACAGTCATAAATAACAGTAAAATGAATAAGAGTAGAGTGTGCAAATACTTAGTCATTTTCACCCTTATTATCTTTATTGATTGGTGAGCTGCCTTGCATATTCTCTAACAATAAGGCTTTAAACATACGATGATACTCGCCTTTATTTAACCGACGGCTAAAAGATTTACGGTACGAGCGCCAATATTGTTTTTCTTTTTGTACAAAAAAAGGAGTGCCAAAATCATCAAAAACATCTTCAAGGTGCTCTGGTGAAAATTCGTTAATAAAAGTTGTCAATGTTTTGTCAATTGCCTGAAAAATTTTACTTTGTTGATCATTGTTATTTACTATCTGATTCTCTAATAAATTGACTAATTGAGTAATCCCCTGATTTTTTTCATCATTTGAATGATTAGCTTCCCTATTAGCTGCCTTAATAAGGTTCTTATTCATCAAAATAACGTCGCTATCATCGTCATCACTGTCTTCGGCGATAAAGGTTTCAATACTTTCCGTTTCTTGAGCAAATCTTTTTTCTTGCGATGACACTTGTTCATTAACATTAAAAGAAATATCTTCATCTTTAAAAGGATCATCTTCAAAAGGATCATCAGAAAATACGCCACTAGCAGCAAAGTGTGGTGCTTTATCTTGTGTCATTGTTTGCCCTTTAATACCGTCATTATCGCCTATCATTACAATAGTATCTTCTAAATCGTCTTCATCAAGACTGTTATGAGAAAAATAGGCTTGATAATTTTGATCTGGTTTAATTGCTAAATCGTTATCGTCATGCTCACTGTCCATACTCGCGACAATGCTCACTAACATAATATACTCTGCGACACCTATAATAGTGCCATCTTCAAGCACGGCACTTTTACCTGGCGCTAATGGAGCCCCTTGTATAGTGATACTTAGCCCAGCAAAAGTATGCACCATCATTTTATCTTTATTGGCTACAAAGCAACCATGTTTTGCGGCCACTTGCCCACTACGATCAGGCAACTGAATATCACAGTCAAATGCCGAGCCAAAATCCCCCCCTGCTTTAGGCAGAGTAACGATACGATTTGGCACACTTTCATTCGCCGGGATTTCAGTTAACTGTATTGTTATTGACATTTATTTTACTGCTAGTCTTTATCGTCATGAGCTACCTAGGTAGCTCATTTTACTTAATAAATGGCTTATGATGCAATATTCACTTCAAAATCATTGCCATCAATACATTTTACACTCACCGAGTTAATCTCTTTGCCTTCACTTAACAAAGTAATACATTGCTCTGCTAATCTTGGCATTAACGAACGATTAATGATCTGTTCAATTCCACGAGCACCAGTTGTTGGATCATTATTTTTATTGACCACATAATTGATAAACTCTTGATCATATTCAAAACTAGCTTTGTATTGTTCAACTAACTTTTTACGAATGCGATTAAGCGCTATCTCACAAATTTTACCTAGCTCTTCATCATTTAATGGGTAATAAGGTACCACAGTTGCTCGTCCTAAAAAGGCCGGTTTGAAATATTGTTGCAATGCAGGTCTAATTTCTTCAACCAACTCTTCGTTGGGTAAGCGCTCCTCATTGGCATCACAAACATCACAGATAGCTTGGTCTGCGGCATTAGAAGTCATAATGATAATGGTATTACGAAAATCGATATTTCGACCTTCACTATCGGCAATACAGCCTTTATCAAAAATTTGATAAAATAAGTCATGCACTCCAGGGTGTGCTTTTTCCATTTCATCTAATAGTAACACTGAATATGGGTTACGACGTACCGCTTCAGTCAATACTCCACCTTTACCAAAACCAACATATCCTGCGGGCGCACCTAGCAGCATTGAAATTTTATGCTCTTCTTTAAATTCGGTCATATTTATAACGGTCATATCATTACTGCCGCCATATAATAGATCTGTCAATGCAACCGCTGTTTCTGTTTTACCGACACCACTGGGACCACACATTAAAAATACACCAATTGGCTTGCGGCTGTCAGTTAACCCCGCACGAGAGATACGAATACTTTTAGCTAATTCACTAATCGCAGTACTTTGACCAATCACACGTTTATGTAAATTATTTTCAATAGTCAGTAACTTTTTCACTTCATCACTTAACATGTTCCCAATTGGGATACCTGTCCAAGAAGCAATAACTTGTGCAATAGTAATATCATCAACCATTGCATTCACTAGGGGCTCACCCGCTTGTAAAGTTTCTAATTCAGCAAGTTTTTGATTCAATTCGCTATGCTTGTCTGTATCTTCTGTACCACTAGCTAAATTTTCTGTCACTTCTATTTGTAAAGCCAATACCGTCTCTACTAAGGCAAGTTCTTTTGTCCAGCGAGCATTTAATAACTCAAGTTCATCCTCAGTCTCGGTTATTTTACTGCTAAGCGTTTCCACTTCGAATATAACATCATCGAATACTGAAGACTCCCTTTGCATGACTTCAAGTTCATTGTGCATATATTGTAAATTTTGTTCTAAACTTTCAATTGATTCTGGTTTTGCTCCCTGCGTTAGTGCAATGCGAGCACAACTAGTATCGAGTAAACTAATCGCTTTATCAGGTAACATCCGTGCAGGTAAATAACGAATAGACAAGTTAACGGCAGCTTCTACAGCCGATTCTCGAATGTAAACCTTATGGTGTGCTTGCAGGGATTCGGCAACCCCCCGTAACATTTGCAATGCATCGGTAGCGCTGGGCTCTTCAATCTTAACTACTTGAAAGCGACGCGTTAAAGCAGGGTCTTTCTCAAAATATTTTTTATATTCATCCCAAGTTGTTGCGGCTAACGTTCGAAACTCACCGCGTGCAAGTGCCGGCTTTAATAAGTTTGCAGCATCATTTTGCCCTTCCGCACCACCTGCACCAATTAACGTGTGCGCCTCATCGATAAAAACAACAATAGGTTTCTCTGAATTTTTAACTTCATTAATCACATCTTTTAAACGGTTTTCAAATTCACCTTTAACACTCGCGCCAGCTTGTAATAACCCTAAATCTAAACTATGAATTTCAATGTCTTTAATTACAGCAGGAACTTCGCCTTGCGCGACTTTAATAGCTAAGCCTTCTACAACAGCTGTTTTACCTACACCGGGCTCACCGACAAAAATGGGGTTGTTTTGCCTTTTACGACACAGTATATCGATTGCCGTTCTAACTTCTTGATTTCGTCCTAATACATTGTCCAATTCACCATCACGTGCTGCTTGCGTTAAATTAGTGGTATATTTTGCTAAAGCATCACCAGAGCTGGCACCAGCAGTACGTGCCCCTGCTGATTGCGTACCAGTTTGTGCAACTTTTAATTGTGTTATTTGGTCACGTAATGCTGACTCTGAAAGACTTTCTAAACTTTTTAGTGAAAGAGCTTTTACACCTAACTCACTGACTTGTTGGCTAGCTAAGATAAGATGTAAGGCAGTTAATTGACCATGTGAAAAATCTACAGTAGCAATTAACCATGCCGATTTGACGAGCTCAGTTAAATTACCACTCAAACTTGGTTGCCCTTCAAATCCCTTACTTAATTTCGCTAATTTCGAGGAAAGCTCCTTAATAACGGCCGCTGTCTCTATTTTCTGTTTCGCAAAAAACTCATTCACTTCGGGCGCAGGTTTATATATTATTTGCAACAACCAATGCTCTAGTTCGATTGATGGACAATGTGAATTCATTGCATCACCAGCAGCAAGCTCTAAAGCACGTTTTGTATCAGAGTCTAACTTCGCGATTAAATTAGGTAAGTTTACTTGAGACATGATATTAATCCTTTACTAGGTGGTTCAGATAAACAACAGGTTTATTCTGTTGCGAATTTTTTAAGTGAAAACCGCGGCCTAAACGAACGGTTTTTTCGATATCAACTGATAGTTGAATACTCTGAAACCAACTATCTGGTGCTTTTAGATAGATTGCAATTTCAGTTTTATCACGTAAATAGCTCCGAGTGATATTTGCTAGCTCTCGAGACCAAGCGGTGTCATCAACCAAAAATTTAAGCTGCTCTTGTGATTTAGCTTCCAGCGTTATATTTACCCTTTGCTTAGATAGCCAGCAGCGTTGTCCCAGCAAAAAACCACGACCTAGCTGATTATTTTGCTCTGCAAATTTGCCATTATCTGCTTGGTTACCTAAAGATTTTTTAACACCTAAGCGTGTCCAACTTTCTTGGTCAAGTTTATATTTGTTTAATTGGCCGCTATTAATGCTCACTTTTAAAGAAAAATAATCAGCGAGTACTTGCTGTAAGTCATCTAAAGAACGGTTAGGGCTCCCCAAAATCATACTATAACCTAGCCAGTTTTTAACCTCTACTTCATCAGGTAAAGCCGATAATTGCGCCAGACAGCTAGCCAGTTGCACTTGCGTTTTTTTGTGGTGCTTCTGTTGAAATGATGTACTGTTTAAATAGCGATCTATTTCATCGGTTAATAATAAGTGAGTTTTTTCTACCGTGCGAACATATAACTTAAAGTAGCGATCATTAAAGATATTAAGAAAGTCTGCTAATGCATACTGCTCTTCATGAAATGCAGTTAATAACTCTTCATATATATAGATAGGAACAACACTATGGCCAGAAGTCAGCGATGTTTTACTGCTAGAGATAGTTGCTTTTTGACCAACGATATCAAAATCGCTGATTTCAGCAGCAAGGTTATTAGGCATAGGGTCAGCTTCAATAACTAACTCAAAAGGTTTAGCTAGAGCTGAGAAGTGACGATTTAGTACTCTAATCAACTGCACTAAATCAAAGTTCTCAGGACCATCCTGTATTTGTTCCATTAGAGAAACTTGCTGCATTACAGACATTGTTGAGCGCCGTGATTTTTATCAAACTGAATAACTTCTTTACCCTTGTCTGTAACAAGTGTCACTTCTAATTCAACAAAACGATCAAAACTACAAAAGCTTGCAAAAAATTGATTTAATAGCTGGATGAAAAGCCAAACATTAGCTGAATTCGAATGATCAAAAACAGAGACATCAATTCGGATCAAAGTACCTGAGGTAAATATATTAACGCCATCAATAAATACCCGCGCAACCTTCTGCTGATATTCAACTTTTTGAATTGCGCCAGCTAACTCTTGTTGCACAGATGAGCGACTAAATACAGACAATAAGTTTCTTAGTTTCTCTGCGGGATCATTCACATTAATCAAAGAACTGAAGTTAGTACTTAATAGCTCGATAAGCTGCCAATGTAATTGCTGTGACTCATTAGGGTATAATGGAACGGTTGGAATATTGTGCGCAACTAATTTCCCTGTAAGTTCAATTGCCCCTGAAAATTTAGCTTCATTACCTGCAGTAATAGAGCTCGGTGAGCGACCATTACAGCATACTAATTCCGTAGACAATAAATGTTGCTGCGTCGCCTCATATTGGTTGCGGTTTGCGGGATCAAAACTTATTGATAAATGATGCTGAAATTTCCGAGCACTATTAATATGGCTTTCACTAAACCACAATAAAGGGTGGTTTTGATCAAAGTAACGTTTAGCAAACAACGGTTTTAATGGATATTCACCATCTGGTTTAACTTCTTTAACGTTTTCTACTGCAATAATTTCTATATTACTTTCTTGATTACTGACATCAGGATTTATTGGCACCGATAACTGTTGATGGTCATAATATATCGGCTCAGCTCGGTGAGTAAATTGGTTAACAACTAGGGCTGTATTTAATTGAAAAATACTATCATCAAATAACCCAATATATTCAGTCGGAATATCCTTTACAAAAAAACTTAACACCACTTCATTAGTATTTAGTGCTAAGCATGCGTTATGCAGCCCGTTAAGATGAAAGTACTTCCTTTTTTCTGCATAGTTAAAATACTCCAATAACATTTGATAAGCAGTAAATTCATTAGCTTTCTTATCAAGTACATTAAAATCAGCCTCAAGACAACGAGGTTTAAAAGATGATTTATCTAATAATATTTGCTGGGTAAAGTTCTTATCTGAAACAGAGATAAATACTAATTGAGAAAGTAGTAATTCAATTAAGCCCGTAGCCCCTTCGCCGAAGCCATTTAAGTACAAACTTAAGGAGTCTGGCATAAGCTGCGAGATATTCGCGTCAGGGTCATTAGTATTAATTTTTAGTTGTATGACCGCATTGGCATCATGTTTCACAGGTAAATCAAAAGGAAAAGGTGCGTATCTCGCGCTAACATCGTTAAGCGTTAATGGAGAGAATAAAACATCATGGCAAAATTTAAACTGACAAACTTGCCCGTTTTGATTTTTAACTTTAATTTCTTCATTTTGAGGAATGTTTTCTGACTCAAGAAAGGCAGCACAATCCGCATCAAACTTAACACTCATAACGGAAGGCATAAGTTGATTAAAAGAAGGATACAAGACCGAACATACCGCATTAGATAAATGAGGTAACTGTTGGTCTAATTTCATTTCATTTTTAGCACTTAATAGAGCAACAGACTCCAATAAGCGAGTAATATTAGGATCTTCATAATGCTTTTCATTTAAATGCATACTATTAGCAGCATCAGGATGTTTAGCTTTAAAATTTCCGCCAGATCTTCTTATTAATGATAGCTCTCGTTCAAAATAACGATTGAGTAACTCAGACAATTTCATTCTCCATCGTTAGGCTAAAATCACTAATATTTAATTTACTATTCAATTGAAACGCTTGCCCATCAACTAAGTCTCCAGAAATGATAAACCGTATGGTATTGCTCTTATCTTTATCAGCTAAAATGCCAACCTCTACATTTTCAATTCTGTGCTCAAAACTGCGAATCAGTGCTTTTATTCGTGAAGTAAAAATATTCTTTCCCATCTGATAATTCAAACTTTGAATGTCTTCAACACCAAAAGCAAAAATTGAATGCTGTGATTCATGCAAACGCGGATCTAATAAAAGCAGAGGGGCTTCACTCTCTAATAATTTTTTTAAATTATATTTAATCGAAGTAATCAACGGAGATTCATCATTTGAATGTAGCTCATTTAAAAAAGTTTTGATGAAGACCATTATCCTTCTCCTAGCTCTGTAGTTAAAAGGATTTGTCCAGCGAACATGTCAAACTGATATTGCGGTTGCAAAGAAACCTCACAAGAGAATTCTCCTGGAGAATGTTCAGATTCTTTAACTATAACTTTAGCGCTTCTTAATGGGTACTTGGACAATGTTTCATCATTGGCAGATGAAACATTAGAGACATATTTACTCAACCATTTCGATAGGTGTAATTCACATTCATTTGCATTGAGGAAACTTCCTAATACATCACGTATTTGTACTTTCAAATAATGGGCAATGCGACAACAAATTAACGTTGTTTGAATTAGAGAGAGTACTTTATCATCGCCACTCTCTTGGCCTGACCAAACAGAGTGGTTATCCATAAAGTAATATTTTTTTGTTAAAGGACTATGTGCTAATGGTATAAAACCTAATTTGGCATAGAACTGAGCAATATTGCCAAATAAACGTACTTTCGGTTGAGGAGTGTGCCAATCATGTTGTACGCCTGTATCTGGCAAGTTAATCACCGCACCTTGTAAGCGATCATTCCAACGAGATTTTAAAAAACCAAACCAGCTGATACGATTAAACTCACGTACAATCGTTGAAACAAAAGCAAAGTGAGCAAGACCATAAAGCCCTCTTTGTTTATCATGTGATACTTCATTAAATAAAAAGCCACAACCGTGATTTTTATATAAAGACCGTAACTTAATTTTAGGCATAGCTAAACCAATAAAACGACTAGAGGCCATATTCCGTAATTTTTGCCAGCTTTGGTAATCAGGCCCATTAACAACACGTTGCACACGATGAGTATCGGTAAGCCATTGCGCGCCGGCCTCACCAAAAAATGTTTCATCTGGTGAAAGAATAAATGGGCATAAACATACTTGCCCTAACGCCCCTAATAGTTCAAGGGTATATAAGTCATCATAATCACTATAGTCATTTAATTCTGCTGAGACTTGGTGGTCAATAATAATAGTGCCAAATGGCTCTCCCCCCAAAGTATTGAGTTCTTTATTTCCAACTTTATTGTAGAGCTGACTGCGCTTTAAGCTGCTTGATAAATTAATGTCACTCGATATTGTGTTCCAATCAAAATCAAGGCATTTTATTTTGATGCGATTTTTATTAAAAGGCACACTGGCTAAATTATTTAGGCCCCGCCACCTTGCTTCAAGTGCGGTAAATTCAGAGTGTTGTAGAATCTTAGAGAGTTGATCACTTAATGCTGAGTCAATTTCTGCAATAAGCGTTATAAGTAATGTTTTAAATGTATCGGCTGTTAATGATGATATCAAATCCTGATCTAATTCAGACAGTAGTGCCAAAGCTTGCTTTAAATACTGTGGGTCTTCACTATTTAACGTATTTAGCTTTGTTAACCAAACAGTATTTTTTTTTATTTTCATACTATTATTAGGGTCTAGTTATCATTCAGTTTAGCAATTATTTGCTGTTGAAAAAAAGGGAAATCAAAGTGCTTTTCATATAAATGTGATTATTAATTTTTACTATCGATAGGTGTGATTTCAAACTGTCGCGATTCAAATTCATCCTCAAAATAGACGACAAACGCTAAGCTATTTTCAACGAATATTAACGTTGTTAATTACCAAAAAATGATAAAAATTATCCGCGAACTTAAATAGCATTGAAGCATAATTTTAAATTATGCTTCAATGCTTTATTAAGTACTACCCTGGAATTTTAGCTACCATACGAACAGAGGTCGTTAAAGACTCCATTTGTAACCATGGTTTCAAATGGGCAATGGCTGAATATGAACCAGGCTTGCCTGGCTGTTCAACAACTTCAATGGCCGATTCAGCTAAAGGCGTTTTTGCTCGTTGCTCATTGCCGATAGCACCTGGGTTAGTAAACTGGCTGATCCAAGTATTCAAGTCTCGAGAGACATCTGCCGCTTCAAGGTTTGAACCTAACTTATCACGTCCCATTATTTTCAAATAATGCGCAATACGGCTACTTGCCATAATAAATGGTAAGCGTGCTGAAATTGCCGCATTAGATGTTGCATCAGGATCCGTAAAAGTCTTTGGTTTCTGCGTTGTTTGTCCGCCAATGAAAACTGCGTAATCTGAATTTTTATAGTGAACTAACGGCAAAAAGCCTAAATCACTTAATTCTTTCTCACGTTCATCAGTTAAATTAACTTCTGTTGGACATTGCTGTTGAATATCGCCAGCTTCAGACTTAAAGGTTAGATTAGGTAGAGACTCTACTTTACCGCCGTTCTCTAAACCACGAATCGATGTACACCACCCTGAGGCAGTGTAAGCTTGAGTCATTTTAAGACCCATTTCGAACGCTGCATTAGACCAAACAATTTGATCATTACCAGTAGGTTTTGGATTACCTTCAGCATCAGTACCTAGTTCTTCATAATCAAAAGATTTAGTAGAAATGCCTTTTTGGCCATAAGGTAGACGAGCAATGGTTTGAGGTAATGTTAAGGTCACATAACGAGCATCATCACTTTCTCTGAATGAATTCCAAGAAGCATAAGCAGGTGAATCAAATGCTGGTGCAATTGGTTTACCTTCATTAAAGACTTCATAGCTATCTAATTCAAACATATTTGATGAGGCCGCAGCGACAAATGGAGCATGACAAGCAGCTGCCACTTCGCCCATATAGCGTAGTAATGAAACGCTTTCATCGCTTGCATCAAATTGATAATCACCTAGTAATAAACCATAAGGTTCACCACCAGCAGTTCCATATTCACCTTGATAAAGAGTGTTAAATAATGGGCTGCGATCAATAGCAGGAGCATCTTCAAACTGCTCTAAGATATCGTCACGGTTGTAATCAGCCATTTTGATTTTTAAACTTGATCCTAACTCACTTTCGCGAACAAGTTTGTTCAATCCACGCCATGAACCTTCTAATTTTTTAAACTTATCTTGTTGCATAACAGCAGATAATTGTTTAGAAAGCTTTTCATCAATAGCTGAGATAGCATTTTCAATGGTCTTGGTTAAGTTTTTATCCCAAGTTATAGTTCCATCTGTAGCTTGGTCCATTAACGTTGAAATAAGCTCTTTAGTCGCGTCTGGAGTTGTTTGTGTTGTAGCAGCAATTGCTCGATCTAAAAAGCTAAGATCTTGTGCTTCACCTTCCAGTGCTCCGCCTTGTTCTTGTTCAGTGCTCATTATGCTTCATCTCCCGAGTTCAAGCCTAATTCATCAGATAATGACTTAATAGTATCTGCACTAGTTAACACTTCTTTCAGCAATTTCTCTAGATCACGAGAACGGTCCGCTTTACTGAGTAATACTTTTAATTGATTACGTGTTTCGACTAAGTTTTTAAGCACATCAACTTTTTCAACAATGGCTTCAGGTGTAAAGTCTTTCATCGATGAAAATGACAAGTTTGCTTCAATTTGACTGTTATCATCAGTCAACACATTATCAACCTTCATTTTTAGTTCTGGTCCAACACGGTTTAATACTGAATCAAAGTTATCTTTATCTATTTGAAAGAATTCTCGGTCAGCAGCATCTGGCTTATCTTCTTTATCTGCTGAAAAATCACCTAGAACACCAACAACAAAAGGTAGCTCTTTAGTTTCTAGAGCGCCGTTAGTTTCAACATCATAAGTGATGCTAACGCGATTCTTACTTACACGTTTATGTTGTGAATTTAATGCCATTATTTTATTCCTACCTTCATTATATAATGATTATTTCAAATCAGCTTGTGAAGTTATTTCAGCTGTTTGGGTATTAAAAGCAACTTCTGCAGCTTTCTCAACTTTGCCACCTTCAGCCTCTACATAATACGTTTGAGAAATAGTTGAATATGTCATAGCGTAATTTTCGCTAGGTTGGCTACCATCGCTACCTGCAACGGAGTAACTAGAAATACGTGCATTTTCTAATGTAACAATTAAATATGGAATCAAGCCTTTACCCGCACGGTTTGGCTTAGTGAATACAACCTCTATTGTCTTTCCTGTTTCACCTGGAGCAAATAGAAATGTAGTTAAAAAAGGACTTGCTCCATCTAACTGTTTTGAACATTGAATTTCACCAAGGGCAACCATACCACCATCATTATTATCTGAGTTACCAATGTCTACTGAAACATTTCGCATTGCACTCCAAGACATAGAGTCTATAGCAAAAAAACCTTTCTTACCGCCGATATCCGTTACCGTTGCTGAGCCTTTAATAGTGTCGTTTCCATCAATTCTCATGTAAATTGAAGCCATATTCTATTCCTCGTTGTGTTTATATAATTACTTGGTGTAATACTATGAAATATTGTGCGTAAAATCGGTAAAATAATTGTAATAGATAAATAAGGAAGAAATGTGAATATTCTTTATTTATAAACCGATTTGGTTAATTAATTTTTCGTTTTAGCTGGTAAATTAGCTAACAACAGAATTTCTACTCTTTTACCAACTAAACTCTGTATTCCCGTCACTTTCAGTATTTTCGGAAGAACTACCAGTGCTAGGAGGAGTCCCAGCTTCATCTGCTGGCGTTGAATCATTAGCAGTGTCATTTATAGCTGATACTTTAGCATCTGTCGAGTTGTTATAGCTCGTCGGAGCAGTCCGGGCATTTCTTGGTAGTTCAGCTTTATCTCCGCGGATACCAGTAACCAGATTAATTTGCCCTAAGACTTGATCGTTACCTGAAACTAACTCTTCCATTAGTTCGGGTAGCGACATATACCCCCACCGAATCGCTTTTTCTAACAAATACGACACCGGACTATGAGGTTCGCTTTCAGCAAAGTACTCAGCAATATTACGCAGTTGCAGGAATGCAGAATCTCGATTCATTAGTTGTTCAGTGGCCTCTACAGTCACTGCTTGTTGGTTAGTTGTTGCTATTTGCTGACTAACCTCTGTATTAGGGGTCTCATCTATATCCGTATTCATACTTTTTTCAGCAATTGGTTTCTCTACAATTTCAGTTTCCGGCAACGGGTCAAGCGGCCAATGTTGGAAGCTGTCTTTAACTAAAAACTTTATAGCCTGTAAACAGTCGGATAAATTTGTTTTTAGAAATTGAGTGCTTATGGCAGAAAGTGATAACTCTGTCATCTTACTTTTTAACCAGCTATCAAGTGATTCTATCGACTTGATTGCCACATCAAAGGCTTTAATTGATTCGGTAATGTCTGCTTTATATGAGGAAAAGGCGTTCTGTGCCTCTGATTTAAGCGCCGGCAAAGAACCGGCCTTGTTAGCTGACAAATATTTTGTAAGGTTAATTTCTCCAACTAGTGCAAACATTTGCAATGGCATATATAGCAAACCACTACCATTGCTTTCACCTAATAACTGCACTAAAGGTTTAAGCTGTATCTCAGCGCGCTCAGATGCTTGTTCAGAAATTTCCGAAGATTTAAGTTTATTATCAGGTAAATAAGGGTTTATATTTGGCCAAAAAGTTTCAATAAAGGGGGGCAGTGTTGCTAAGCTCGTCGCAATTTTATTGATAGAATCGTTTTGAAATGCCAGTGACATAACCCACCAGCAATAAATTTCGATGTCTTTACTTTCTTCATTCAATGTTTGCCAGCATGCATCACTTACTGCTTGCCAATTTTTTTGGTTCTCTTCAAATAATTCTTCATCGTTAGATGAATCTGGCGTTTCAACAAAACGTCGAAAAGAAGACTGAGCAGCATTAAAGGTATTTCGTAATGCGCGATATTGCGCACGTTCACCTTTCAAATAACGTCCTGCAGGGTTATCCCCTTCGATAGGCTCTAACAGCTGTTTGTAATCCAAAAAAACCTCATTAATTATAACAATAGTTCAAAAGAGAATATTTACTCTCTTCATTAAAGTAATTGGGAAATAGTTTTAAATCAAGTAATTACTTGATTTAATATTTACTTAAAAATAGTACAAATCTTTACTAAATAAAATGTAATAGATAAGTTTAAAATATTAATTACACTTTTCACTCGTCTAAGTCACTTTTCAAGGCTGCAAAAATTGTCGCTGCCGTATCAAAATCATATGCATCAACCGCTTCAATAAGTTGAGACAGCTGTTGATAGTATTCAGTACCTTGAAACATAGGGTCAAGTTGCTCTAATACATCAGTAGCATCGGTATCAAAATCCTCGATCAGCTCTTCCAGCTCTGCCAAAATAGGATAGATTTTAGATTTATCTAGTACTTGTGATTCAGCAATCGTTTTAGTCGGTGTAGATAATTCATTAAGAGCTTGAACTACAGGCGTTAAAACTTGCATTACATCATTCAATAACCCCTTTATTTCATTGCTAGCTTCACCATTAACTTTTAACTTTCCTGCTTCAAACGCATCCTCACAAGCTTGCTCTAAGATTTTTGCTGAATGCTGTATTGATTTCGCTCCAATATTCCCTGCAGTCCCTTTAAGCGTATGTGCACACCGTATCGCAGCGGTCTCATCATTATCTTGTATAGCATCTGAAAATTGCTGTTCAAAGTTTTGATAACTACTCGCAAAACGTTTTAATAGCTTTAAATAAAGTGCTTTATTATTTTGAGTAACGGCTAATCCTGCTTCAGTATCTATACCTAACACACTCGGTATCTCCGTTTCATTGCTGTCATTTGTTGATGGTTCCAATGTAGTTCTCACTCGTGCTTTCGGCTCTTTTGGCGTTATCCATTTAGCCATAGTGGTAAACATGTTATTCACATTAATAGGTTTAGCTATATGGTCATTCATACCACTGGCTATTACTCGGGCTTTGTCTTCCGCCATAGCATTTGCTGTCATTGCTATGATAGGTAGAACTTGGTATTGATCCTGTGCTCGTATTGCTTTAGTTGCTGTGTAACCATCCATAACAGGCATCTGACAATCCATTAAGATTCCATCAAACGACTGTTTTGTAAGTTCATCTAGTGCTTCTTGACCATTTTCAGCAAGCGTTACTGACAGACCATTCATAGTCAGTAGCTCCATCGCAAGCTCTTGATTCATTTCGTTATCTTCAACAAGTAATAGATTCGCACCTTGCAAATGATCAATAGCACTTTCTGCTAAATTATCTTTTTCGGCGACATGACGCTCACTAATGACATCTTTACCCATCGCTAACAAAATAGAGTCAAGTAAACCAGAGGCAGTTACAGGTTTAGTTAAAAAGCCACTTATATCAATATGATTTGCCGCATTTGATAATTCCTCACGTCCATATGCGGTTACCATTATCACTGTTGGTACATTCTCAATCAGTTCATTTTTTTGTATTTCTTTAGTCGTTTCAACACCGTCTTTTCCTGGCATTTTCCAATCCATAAAGACTAAATCGTATGGGTCATTTAAATCTGCACTTTTCAATAGACCAAGCGCTTGATCTCCGGTATTGGCTTGATCAACCTGAAAGCCAAAACCAGATAGAATTGTTGACAAAATTTCTCTTGCTGTTGCGTTATCATCAACAATTAAAATACGTAATATGCCTAGATCGGTTGTAGCTGGTAGTCGCTCAGACATACCGTTTTGTTGCTTGCCAAATTGCGCAGTAAAATGAAAAGTACTACCAACGCCAGCTTCACTTTCAACCCAAATTTCACCTTGCATTAATTCTGTTAACTTTTTAGAAATAGTGAGCCCTAATCCGGTGCCTCCATATTTTCGAGTAATTGAATTATCAGCCTGTGAGAATGATTGAAATAGCTTAGCCTGTTGCTCTGGTGTCATTCCTATACCTGTATCTCGTATAGAGAAATGCACTGCAACTTTATCATCGAAATATTCTTTTAATTCAACTTTTATAACAACATCGCCACCCGCTTCTGTAAACTTAACCGCGTTGTTACCAAGGTTAATCAAAATTTGTCCTAAGCGTAATGGATCCCCGATTAAGGCCGTTGGTACTTCAGCTGACACATCGAAATGTAGTTCTAGTGCTTTTTCTTCAGCTTTTATCCCCACTAAATTTGATAAATTATCCATGACATCTTCTAAACGAAAATCAACATTTTCTATGTCTAGTTTACCAGCTTCAATTTTTGAGAAGTCTAAGATATCGTTGATAATGCCTAATAGGGACTCAGCGCTACGATGCACTTTTTGCACGTAATTTCGCTGTTTATTATCAAGATCAGTTTCTAACGCTAGATAACTCATGCCAATTATTGCGTTCATGGGGGTACGTATTTCATGAGACATATTAGCGAGAAAATCAGATTTAGCTTGGGTTGCCTCTTCAGCAGAAGTTTTCGCTTTTAATAAGTCATTCT
>Ga0209395_1000756_pt1 | contig 46774 bp, 37 predicted proteins | sample GOMGulsemesocosm_3_FD_184635 | JGI IMG/M metagenome (GOLD analysis project Ga0209395, IMG submission 184635) | Methane-oxidizing microbial communities from mesocosms in the Gulf of Mexico - GOM9D Gulf of Mexico (SPAdes) (version 2) | ecosystem: Environmental > Aquatic > Marine > Cold seeps... | reverse complement strand
AACTACTGCGCGATATGAAACCCGCTCTTTTGATGCATTATCAAGAGCGTTTTCGCTATATATTGGTCGACGAGTTCCAAGATACCAACTCAATACAATACGCTTGGCTGCGTTTATTAACGGGTCACGAGCGCAAGTTAATGGCGGTTGGGGATGACGATCAGTCAATCTACGGCTGGCGTGGCGCTAAAATTGAAAACATCCAGAATTTCCCCGATCACTTCCCAGGCGCTAGCACCGTAAAGCTTGAGCAAAACTATCGTTCTACCAGCACTATATTGGGTGCGGCTAACGCTGTCATTGCCAACAACAGTGGTCGATTAGGCAAACAGCTGTGGACAGACGGAGCTGATGGCGACAAAATTTCGCTCTACGCCGCTTTTAACGAACAAGATGAAGCGCGCTTTGTAGTCGGCCAAATTCAAAAGTGGCAGGAAGAGGGTAATTTGCGCGCCGAATCCGCTATTTTGTACCGCTCCAATGCCCAATCACGTGTCATGGAGGAGAGTTTAATTCGTGCAGGTGTCCCCTATAAAATTTATGGCGGTCACCGCTTCTACGATCGCTTAGAGATTAAAAATGCACTGGCATATTTACGCTTAGTCTCCAGTCGTGATGATGACACAGCCATGGAACGGGTAATTAACGTACCCAGCAGGCGCATTGGCACACGTACCATCGAGGTCATTCGTACGCAAGCGCGCGAAGAGGGCATTTCTATGTGGCGCGCAGCCAATGAAGTGGTGGAGTATAAAAAAATTCCCGCCAGAGCAAGCGAAGCACTGCAGGGATTCCTTGATCTTGTTAACCGCTTAGACAGTGACTCAGAAGGGACTAAACTTGAAGAGATTACCGATCACTGTATTCAGCTCTCTGGGCTAATTCCACACCATTTGAAGGAAAAAGGCGAAAAGGCGCAATCGCGCATTGAAAACTTGGAGGAGCTGGTTAACGCCGCCAAGCAGTTCAATCATCAGTGGATGCACACCGAAGATGAAGGCGTTGAAGATCAACCCAGCACTGCGCTTGCGGCTTTTTTAGATCAAGCGGCACTGGATGCGGGTGAAGCGCAAGCCGATGAAAATCAAGATAGCGTGCAGTTAATGACATTACACTCAGCCAAAGGTCTGGAATTTCCACTGGTCTTTATGGTGGGCGTCGAAGAGGGACTCTTCCCTGGCAGTAAATCAGCAGAAGAAGCTGGACGTATGGAAGAAGAGCGTCGTCTGTGCTACGTCGGCATTACCCGTGCCATGAAACAGCTGTACATCACTTACGCCGAATCGCGCCGTATGTACGGACAGGAAACCTATAATAGACCATCACGCTTTATCAATGAGATTCCCGTTGAACTGATAGAAGAAGTCCGCTTGAATGCTAGCGTTTCGCGTCCGTTAACCGCAAGGCCGCGCTCTAGCATGTTCTCGCAAGAAGCTGAACAGCACAGTGGGCTGCACATTGGTCAGCGTGTTTTCCACGACAGCTTTGGCGAGGGCATTGTGCTCAGCGCAGAAGGCACGGGAGCCAAAACCCGGGTTCAGGTTAACTTTGACGATGCCGGAATCAAGTGGCTCGTGCTAGGATTTACTACCCTAGAAGCTGTCTAAGAATTTTTTGATTAGAGGATTAAATATGGCACTTATGTTTGAAGAGTTAGACTACCGCCCGACCCCTATCGGAGATTTGCGTTTGCGCCGTCGTCGCATGGTGCAATTTGGCGATTTAGATATCTTCGAAATCATTCTCGGCGACGATTTTTTGATGACAAGCTTGTTCCATGAATCGGAAGACCAGCTCTCAAACATTGGTTTAGCCCAAGTTACTGGCAGCAACCTCGATGTCGTCGTAGGTGGGCTGGGGCTAGGTTATACAGCCGCCGCCGCTCTTGAGCACGACAGCGTTGGCTCTTTGACAGTGGTAGATTATTTAGCAGGCGTGATCGATTGGCACAACCGTCATTTAGTCCCTATGAGTGAACGTCTTACGTCTGATCCGCGCTGTCAGTTTGTTCACGCTGACTTTTTTGCATTAAGTCAAGATACTGAAAATAGCTATCAACCGGGCAAGCCTGAGCAAAAGTATGATGCTATTTTATTAGATATAGATCACACCCCCACCCATGTTTTAAATCCAAGCAACCTGCACTTATATACTGAACAGGGCTTATCTGAACTCGCTAGCCACTTAAAAGATAATGGCATCTTTGCACTTTGGTCAGACGGTCACCCCATTGAGAGCTTTAATCAGCAACTTAACAAAGTATTTTGCGATGCAGCATCCCACTTAGTTGAGTTTAACAACCCTGTTACTGGCGGCTCTTCAGTCGGTACTGTGTATGTCGCGCGTAAGAAATAACAGCTATGTATAATTTCAGCGAAGCCTGCGTGCGTAATCAACAAGTTATTTATAAACAGCTCGCGCCATTTTTAGAAAAATCCGCGACTGTATTAGAGATTGGTAGTGGCTCAGGTCAACACGCACTGCACTTTTGTCACTCACTACCCCACTTGAAATGGCAGTGTAGCGATCAAACACAGTGGTTAGATGGATTAGCTAAAAATATAGCAAGCGCTGAACTAAGCCGAGTTAAGGCACCGATAACGCTCGACGTTAATAGCGCATGGCCCAATCAGCAATACTCTCTCGTTTATACCGCCAATTCTTTACATATCATGAGCATGCAAAGTGTCCGTGCGCTCTTTTCTCACTTAAATAGCCATTTAACCGATAGTGGATACTTCTGCTGTTACGGGCCTTTTAAGTATCAGGGCGACTTTACCAGCCCCTCAAATAAGCAGTTTGATGCATGGCTCAAGAACAGAGACTCTCTGAGCGGCATACGTGATTTTGAAACCTTAACAGAACTTGCTAGCGAGCAGCAGCTCAAACTTATCAAAGATATAAAAATGCCAGCTAATAATCAGTTACTCATTTGGCAAAAGCAGTCTTAGTTTTCTAAGTGTTAGGGCGCATACGATTTAGCGCATAATACCTCTCTCTAAGAGTGAGGTTGATAGCATGCTTAGATTCTCGCTTCAGCTGCGGCCTTATCTTGCAAGTAAGCGAGCACTTGTTGATACTCCACTGATTGAGCTTTATCGGCATCCACGTAATAACCAAAACCTTCGCGCTGGACCACCATTTTTCCCACGATTTGCAGTTGCTGATCTTCAAGCAAGGTGGCTAAAAGACAGCCCCAACCTAGTGCTATGCCATTGCCTTTTTGCACTTCGGAGATAACCGAATTGTAATTGCCTAAAAAGACACAAGGCTGTGCTATGTTATCTTGATAACCACAGGCCCTCACCCAGTCTCGCCAATTCAACCAGCGCTTATCGTACTCATCCATATGAATCAGCGGATGGCGTAGAATATCAACCACTTCAGAATGCTCATTCAAGCTATGTTTGTCAGCGTATGGGGTTGAAGCAACTGCGCAAACTTGCTCGGTAAACAGTGGCTGCCTATTGGCTTGATTGAGTTTGCCAAAGTCGATAATCAAGGCGTGATTAGACACTTCGCGAATATTATCTGATAGCGTGATATTAAAATGCAAATGCGGAAATATTTTCTGTAATTCAGGCAGTAAAGGTAATAGCCAAAAGTGCGCGATACCGCTATTACTTATGATATTGAGCTGATTGTCTTCACTGGCATTTTGCCGTAACCGTTCTGAAGTGACCGCCAAAGCTGTCAATAGCGGCTCAATACTATCGTAGTACTGCAGCCCTTTTGAGGTGGGTTTCAATAACCGTCCAGAGCGATAAAACAACAGACAGTTTAAATTGGCCTCTAAGTTTTTAAGCTGTTGCGACACCGCCGGTTGAGTGCTGGTCAGCTCTTTAGCTGCTGCAGTGACAGTGCCTAAACGCACCACAGCCTCGAAGGCGATCAACGCTTTGTGCGGTGGTAATTTTGATATTAGTCTTTGCATAAGTTTTTCTTATCGTTTTCATTAGAACTTAGCTAATAGTCACAGCAGTGCAAGCGTGATGAAATTCACACTTAACCTGTTGATAACGCTATGGCTGAATAATGACAATTCAAATCAAAGAACACAACCACCGGCTGCAAATTATGATTGCGCAAGCCAGCACACAGATTGAACTCCCTGCACTCTGGCTCAGGGAGCGCTCACAAGAGCATGACCAAGTTGATGCAAAAACACAACAACGTCTTTGGGATCCACATTTATGTGCTGCCGATTTAGCGATCAATCACGCGACTTTTGGCCGTAATACTCTCACCGTCACCTTCAGCGACAACCACACAAGCACTTATTCTACTGATTATTTGACAGAGCAACTGACTTGTTTCGACACTGGATTACCTAAACCTATTGCCTGGCTAGCTGCTGATAATAATTTGCCGGTGCGTTTTGACTGGCAACAAATACAGTCGGATCGGACAATTTTTCAGCAATCTGTCGTTGAGTTTCTACGCTACGGTTATTTGACCTTCTATAATACCCCGACAAAACAAGACAGCCTGCTGCACATTGCTGAGCAGTATGGTTTTGTCCGCGAAACCAATTTTGGCCGCTACTTTGAAGTATTTTCCAAGCCGCAAGCTAATGATCTGGCCTATACGCCGCACGCCATCGGACCACATACTGATAACCCATATCGTGAACCTGTGCCAGGTATACAGTTACTGCACTGTTTAGATAATCAAACGCAAGGCGGGTACTCCACCTTAGTCGACAGTTTGAGCATCGCAAAACTGATCCAAACTGAACACCCTAAAGCGTATCAATTACTCACCGATACCATTGTGCGCTTTCGCTTTTATGATCTCGATTGTGAGCTAGTATCTTTCCACCCGCTGATTGAGCAAGATAATTTTGGCAATGTCTTAGGTATTCACTACAGCCCGCGACTTGATGATCTGCCACTGCTCTCTCAAGCTCAAACTGCGCAATTTCAAAGCGCACGTAATATTTTAGGTAAACTGTTATCTGACCTACGTTTTGAGAAAAAATTTAAACTCGATAAAGGCGAGCTTATGATGTTTGATAATAACCGCATATTGCACGGACGTACTGCTTTTAACCCACAACAAGGCATCCGCCATCTGCAGGGCTGTTATATCGACAGAGACGGCCCAAAAAGTTTATACCGAGTTGCCAACCGTTCATCAAATAGGATTACCCAAACATGCTAAAAGTTGCCAAATTCACCCGTATGATCGACGGCGATAAACAAGATTACGATTTTTTAGAAAAACTTGAACGAGAGTACGCCAGTAAAGTTGGCGAGCGGCTATACACAGCGCTCAGTCAATTAGATAACAGTTTATCGGGCTATCAGGTGTCACGTTTAGAGCATAGCTTACAGAGCGCGACTCGCGCCTATCGCGACGGCGCCGATGTCGACTGGGTGGTGAGTGTGTTAATCCATGATATTGGTGACATTCACGCACCTTACAATCACGATCAGTACGCGGCGGTAGTATTAGCCCCTTACGTGCGCGAACAGTGTCGTTGGGTCGTTGAGAAACATGGAATTTTTCAACGAAAGTACTACGGCGAACACAGCGGTACGGACCCCGACGCGCGCGAGCAATTTCTCGATCATCCTTGCTATGAGGATGCTGTGTATTTTTGTGAGAACTGGGATCAAAACAGCTTTGATCCAGCCTATCCAAATTTAAGCTTAGCTTTTTTTAAACCGCTACTGATGGAAGTATTTGCGAGAGATGCATTTAGTTCGCAGGCAGTGCAAGCAAATGTGCGAATAGCCTTGCACAATCCATCAATAGCCACTCAAAGGGAAAACGCAGAGGCTAAATACTCTGCGTTAAGCGAGTGACTCTCCAGAAACAGTAGCCTAGCACGGCCACTTCTGTGGATAAAAACTCGTCAGTCTATGTTACTGACCAAAGCTCAAACTGCGAATGTGGCCGTGGCCGTCAACGGCCACTTGCACACACTGAGTTTCAGATATTTTTCGAAGATCTGTGCCATCGGGGCACTTTCCCCACACTTCCACTTTGATCGTCAGCGAGCTATTGCCTTGCTCTACTACTTGCGTGTAATAGCTAAGCACTGTCCCCTCAAGCACAGGTGACATAAATTCCATCGCGCCGACTGAAATAGTCGCTACCCGACCTTTTGATACTTCTCCAGAACGAATTTCAGCGGCGAGCACTGCTTTTGCAGCTACCCAGCCACTATAAACATCGCCAAACATATTGGTTGCCTGTGAATCCGCAGGCAACATTAAACTCAATTCACCCATTGGGGCTAAAGGCTGATCAGAACTTTGCATCACAAATACCACTACTTGAAATATAATCATTTAGAGAGCTAAACATAACGGTGTATCTGTATGCCCAAGTCTCATTTAATCTGATCCCGAGTGTAATGACGCTAGCTTAATAACGAATTAAGATGACGGAAGCAGAATGCGCGGCCATTATATATCCAATTCAGGTATTCTGACCATCCGGAAAAACAGCTTCTTGATAAAAATCGCTGTTTTTGCGTTATGTTGCATACCCTTAAATCTAAAAGTCAGTATTTTTTAGTATTTTCTCAACAGCGTCGACTAGCTGTTGGCACTTAAACGTATTTAAAGCATCTCGATGAGGGTCTGAGAATTGCTGTATGTCATTGTCATAATACAAACCTGTCGCTTGAGAAAACTCATCAGACAAAGCTGCCCGGACTATGACACTCGCACCAATACTCAAATCAGCTCCCGCTACCCCAAAATGTTCTTTTACCATTTTACTCGCCAATAACGAGCCAGGGTTTAAAGCGATCATCACCGGCATACCGACAGTCTTTGCCAGTTGTTTTGTCCACATCGTGAGCGCAAGCTTACTCTGTGCATAAGCTTGCATATCATCAAGAACTCGCTCGCCTTCTAAAGCGCTCAAATCGACACTCGCTTGTGCGGCAGATGACAAATTAATCACCCGGGCAGTACTGCCTAATAACCCTAGTAAGCCTATTGTTAATAAATACGGTGCGATGGTGTTAACCACAAAGCGGTTATCCAACCCTTGATCATTGATTGGATTTGCCGTTTTCAATACCCCTGCGTTGTTGATAAGGACGTCAATTTTCGCGTATTTCTCACTGATTTTACTCGCTAACTGCGCCACTTCTGACAAGGAAGATAAATCAGCATTAAACACCTCAATCACTGACTCGCTAGAGTATTCAGACAACAGCTGTTGCACACTGGCGAGCTTTTCTAAACTACGTCCATGAATCAGTAACGTGTGTCCCGCTTGTACGAATAATTTAGCAGCTTCTAAACCAATACCGTCAGTGGCACCGGTTAGTAAAATAGTTTTTTTCATTGGGATCACCTAAAATTCTGTCAGGGTTTTAATAATTTATCCGCTTCACTGTTCTTAATCAATGAAGCGGAAAAATGAGACCTCTGAGAGCGTAGCAATTGCAGTTAAAATAAGAAAAACTGATCAAATAGCGGAATTTACTGGTGTAAATAAGCATATTGAATAATTTTTAACACTGTAATATCGAGTGCATTAGCGATGCTGTCTCTAGCGTTTTATGCCTCGACAACGACCTTGCCCATGCCCTCACCACTGGTTAAACGCGCGTATGCCTGGCCTACTTGATCTAAGCTATAGCGGTTGTCATCTAGCACTGGGCGTAATGCACCCGCTTCGCAGATTGCTGCCAATGCTTGTAGGATCACTGCGTGTGCTTCACGCTTCTGGTTATGTAACATAGGAATCAACATAAAGACTACATGCAGCGATAAACCTTTGAAATGCGCAACACTGAGATCTAGCTCAACCATCGCAACCGTAGAGGCAACATGAGCATTTAGCGCAGCTGCCGCAAACGAATTAACCATATTCTCACCACCAACGGAATCAAACACCAGATCAAAACCAGCTCCTTGGGTGTATTCTTCAACATATTCTGCGACCGATTCACTCTTATAGTTAATCGCAGTCGCCCCTAAACTTTCAATCAGTGCTAGTTGTTTCTCACCACCACCAGTGGAGTAGACATCGGCACCAAAATGCTTCGCCAGTTGAATAGCAATGTGGCCCACGCCACCGGAACCGCCGTGAACTAAGACCTTTTGACCACTGCTAATGTTAGCTCTTTGCAGCCCTTCGTAAGCGGTGATTGCTACTAAAGGAAGTGCCGCCGCCTCGCGCATCGATAAGTTTTTTGGTTTATGAGCAATGAGCCGACTATCTGCCAGCATAAACTCTGCCAGCGAGCCCGATAAATCAGCAAGACCACCTGCGCAACCGTAAACTTCATCTCCGATGGCATACTCAGTGACTCCTTCGCCAACCGCTTCAATAATACCGGCAAAGTCCATGCCTAATATCGCCGGTAGATCAGGAGACAATGGCAACTCTTTACCCATTTGACGAATCATCGTATCAACAGTATTGACACTAGATGCTGCAACTTTTATCAATACGTGGCCCGCCTTTACTGCAGGCTTTGTCACTTGCGCTGCTGTAAACTGTGCTGATTCGCCGTAGTTATTAAGTACTATTGCTTTCATGGCTGCTTTCATTGCTAAATCCTCTGTATTGATTAATTAAGCAGAGTATATTTAATAGACGATCAATTGATAATAGAGCAAAATATAGAATCACTTTTAAGATTTTGTTGATAATGAATATTGAACACCTCCAGCTCTTTGTACGTATTTCCCAAACCTCTAATATTTCGAGAGCCGGGAAAGAGTTGGGCTTATCAGCCGCTGTTGCCAGTAGCTATATCAGTAAACTAGAAACACGTCTCGGAGTGCGCTTGATTCATCGCACCACCCGCAAAGTATCATTAACAGAAGAAGGTAAAGCTTTTTTACCGCATGCAGAAGATGTGCTAGCTAGCGTTGAAGGGGCACGCTCATCCGTTGGTGTCGGCCAAACATCCCCAAGAGGTACCTTGAGGATTGCAGCGCCTGCATCTTTTGGCCGCTTGCATTTGGTGCCTGCTCTCAATGGCTTTTTTGCCCTTTACCCCAACCTGAGAATCGATCTGAAATTATCCGATACTATCGTCGATCTGGTAGCAGGCGGTTTTGATATCGCTATACGTAATTCTGCACTTAAAGATTCTAGCTTGGTTGCCAGAAAACTGGCGATCGATCACCGCATTGTCTGTGCATCACCTAGCTACCTTGCGCAACACGGAACTCCAGACACCCCAAAGTCCCTGGGAAACCATCAGTGCCTGACGTTAATTGGATTAGATCATTGGACTTTTCAAATGGGAAAAGAGCAGCAGACGATAAAAGCACAAGGCGTTTTTCGCACAGATAATGGCGAGGCTATTCGCGATGCTAGCCTGAATGGTTTAGGCATCACTTTGAGCTCTACTTGGAATGCTTACCAATATTTAAAAAGCGGAGAACTGGTACAGATTCTTGAGAATTACCCACTGGTTTCAGATACTGCAATTTGGGCGCTCTATCCTAGCACACGCCAACTCGCTCCAAAAATTCGGGCTTTTATTGATTACTTTGCCGAGCACTTTGGCTCTCCTCCTTTTTGGGACAAAGAAATAAAGCGGCCGCAGAAGTAGTACCACAATATAACTTTTGTATTTTTTAGGCAGTGTCACACTTTTGTCACATTTACCTCTTAAAGTAACATCCATCAACTAGGGAATAGCTGACTTAGTCCAATTAGGCCTAATTAGATGATTCTCACCATTCATTTACTTTAAAAATAGCTTTCAGGAGCTTAGCATGAAACCAATGATGAAAATGATGGCCGCGGCCGCTCTTTGCACTTCTACACTAACGCTAAATGCTGCAGATCTATTAGACAAGAACCTGCCGGTATACAACAAAGCCGCTGGCGTATCTGGCAACTTGTCCAGTGTTGGCTCTGATACATTGGCTAACTTAATGACACTGTGGACAGAATCTTTCAAGCGTCATTACCCTAACATCAATATCCAAATTCAAGCTGCGGGTTCTTCAACTGCACCACCAGCGCTTACTGAAGGCACATCTAACATGGGCCCTATGAGCCGAAAGATGAAAGATAAGGAAGTGGCCTCTTTCGAAAAGAAATACGGTTACAAGCCAACACCTGTGGCTGTTGCAATCGATGCTCTCGCAGTATTTGTACACAAAGACAATCCAGTTAAAGGCATGAGCATCCCCCAATTGGATGCTATCTTCTCATCTACCCGTAAATGTGGTGGCGAGCAAGATATCACTAAATGGAGCGACGTTGGGCTAAGTGGAGATATCGGTTCAAAGAACATTCAGATCTTTGGTCGTAATTCTGTATCTGGTACTTACGGTTACTTTAAGAAGAAAGCACTTTGTAAAGGTGATTACCGCAACACCGTCAATGAGCAGCCAGGTTCTGCCTCAGTTGTACAGTCTGTTTCAACGTCTCTAAATGGTATCGGTTACTCTGGTATTGGTTACCAAACATCTTCAGTACGTGCATTACCACTTGCAAAGAAGGAAGGCGGCGCATTTGTTGCTGCGACACCTGATAATGCTGTAAAAGGCATTTACCCACTAGCTCGCTTCTTATACGTTTACGTCAACAAAAAGCCTGGTCAGGCACTTCCTCCCATGGAACGTGAGTTCCTGAAGATGGTGATGTCTAAGTCTGGTCAACAAGTGGTGGTGAAAGATGGCTACATTCCACTGCCTTCTAAAGTAGTAGAAAAGCAAATGAAGGCGCTAGGTTTATAACAGGTAGTTAATAGCCAAATATAAGGGAGCCCAAGCTCCCTTTTTTATTGGCTATATTGGTTGAATATTTGCGCAAGTTTGCCATTTTTCTTCATCAGTGCTAACTCTCGGTTAAACACCCCTAAAAAGCCTTGCCATTTTTTAGTGAACATCATCCGATATTCAAAACTATCCACTGCTGTATCTGAAACAACAAATTGATTTTGTAGCTCTGGGTGGTTTTTAATAATCCATTTACCCACTAACTCATTCACAACGGTCGCATCAGTGCGGCTAAAGTATGCATTTTTAAGCATCAGAAACTCTGAGCTGTCGACCAATGTTTTAATTCGCCCATCGCCAAAGTAGCTATCCAATAAAGGGTAGTAGTAACCGTGGTGAATACCAATTGTTTTACCGATCAAATCCTCAACATTTTCAAATTTAACGGGCTCATTTTTCAACGAAAACAACAGATCTCGCACCTCAATGACGACATCACTAAACAGGTAATTACCCGCTGTTGCTACCCACTCTTTGGCTGCGGCTTCGACATCCACATGACCTTTATCCATTTCAATAACGACTCTTTTTTTAGGTAGCATGACAGTTTCCAGCTGATAGCCATGTTTTTCACTCACATATGCCAGCACATCATACATAATGCCTTTTTCTTTGCCTTTATTAATAAAAAACGGAGGGTATCCAGCGGCAGTGGTGTTTAACACCAAAACCTGTGCTGCTGAACACTGGCAAAAGCCGATCATCGACAGGGCAACAGCAGCTAGTATTTGATTCATATACTGTCCTTTTATTCGATTTATTAGGTAGCGATACAGAGCGAGGTAGTAATTACATTTCCCTACTATTAAGCATAGTCCATTTTTTAACCGCCACGACTAAATGCAAATTTTATGTTGTTAGTAAAAAGGCCGCTGTAATAATTCTGTCACATAAAAATAATATATTGTCGCCATATCTTTAAAATTGGACAAATTAGTATGAGTACTCCCTCAACTTCTAAGAAGCCAGATCTGGATTTCAATACCGCAGCAATGCTGAGAAATCGTAAGATTCGCGCTTTTAAAAATCGTTTAGCGACCCATTCTATCGCCGCAGGCGGTATGAGCATTATCGTGGCGATACTATTAATTTTCTTCTACCTGCTCTGGGAAATCATGCCGCTGTTTAAAGCAGCGAGTATTGAACACTGGCCAACCGACACAACAACTCAGGTACAATACCAGAGCCCGGGCGGCGGAAAGACCCTCTATTTAGCCATTGAAGAGCAAGCGGAGATAGGTCTGCGGATCAATGATGCGCAACAAGCCGTGTTCTTTAATACACGCGGAGGAGAGGTTATTTCAACGCAGCAAATACAGGGACCAAGTGATAGCAAAGCAAGTAGCTTTGCTATTGTTTCAGAAGCCTCTAGAGTTTTTGCCATTGGCTATGAAAACGGCGAAGTGATGGTATTCCAACATCAGTATGCCAGCACCTATCCCGATGGTGTTCGCCTTATAACGCCTTCTTTGAGTTATCCGCTGGGTGCAAGCCCAATCAAAGTCGCCGCAGGTAAAATTGATCTACTCACCCTCTCTAACGAAGATGAAAATTGGAGCATATTAGCCAGTAGCCAAGGGCAGTTAACACAGATCAATATTAGTGCGGAAGAGAACTTGCTAACTGAAGAGTTAGAAATTTCCAGTGAACTGCAGGCGTACCCTAGCATTAGTAGCGATGCAGATAAGCTACTACTACTGCCTGGTAATCGCTGGCTACTAACAGCTAACGATCAGGGGAAAGTGGCACTATATGATCTTCGAGCGGATGCGGGCAATAAGTTAGTTCAAGAAGTGGCAGCCACTACTGGCGCAATCACTAACTTCTCGCTGTTACTTGGCAACAATTCGCTGATTATTGGCGATGATCAAGGTGTTCTCTCACAGTGGTTTTTAGTGCGAGGTGAGCAATCCAAATGGACGCTACAGAGAATACGTGACTTTGAGACAACAGCGGCGGCCGTGGGTGTAGTCGCAATGGAACACCGCCGTAAAGGTTTCGCCGCTATCGATCAAAACGGCGAGCTATATTTATTTAACGCGACCGCTAACCGTAAAGTACTGAGCGAAAATGTCGCGCAACACAGTGTGACGGCTATGGCTTATGCACCCCGTTCAAACGCTTTGCTGGTAGAGCAAAACGGTAGCATCACCTTGTGGGCGGTTGATAACGAGCATCCAGATATTTCCTGGCAAGCGCTGTGGGATAAAGTTTGGTATGAAGGTTATCAAGAACCTGAATACATTTGGCAATCCTCAGCCTCTAATAACGATTTTGAACCAAAATATAGCTTAATGCCACTGGCGTTTGGTACTTTAAAAGCAGCGTTCTATGCCATGTTACTGGCAACACCGCTGGCGATCTGCGGTGCTATTTATACAGCGTACTTCATGGCACCTGCCATGCGTAAAAAAGTGAAACCGTTAATCGAGCTGATGGAGGCTTTGCCTACCGTTATCCTAGGGTTCTTAGCCGGCTTATGGCTAGCTCCCTTTATAGAAAATAATTTGGCGGGAATATTCCTCACCTTACTTTGCATACCTGTCGCTATCCTTGGCTTTGGTTTCGGTTGGGCAAATCTACCTAGGTCATTTAGAAACATGATGCCACAAGGTTGGGATGCCGCACTGCTTATTCCAGTGGTTATTATCGCAACAATGTTTAGTATTCACTTTGCTGGCAATGTCGAAGACCTGCTGTTTGCAGGTGATTTACGTCACTGGATTACAGAAGAAGCCGGCATTCCCTTCGATCAGCGCAACGCGTTAGTGGTCGGTATCGCGATGGGCTTTGCAGTAATACCCACTATTTTCACTATTACTGAAGATGCCATTTTCTCTGTGCCTAAACACTTGAGTTACGGCTCACTGGCGCTCGGCGCAACACCATGGCAGACACTGGTCAGAGTAGTTCTGCCAACCGCCAGCCCAGGGATATTCTCCGCGCTAATGGTCGGCATGGGCCGCGCAGTTGGCGAGACTATGATTGTACTCATGGCCACCGGTAATACGCCGATTATGGACGTCAATATTTTTGAGGGCATGCGTACACTTGCCGCTAACATCGCCGTTGAAATGCCGGAGGCAGAAGTGGCCAGTACTCATTACCGAGTATTGTTCCTAGCGGCATTCTCACTGTTCTTATTCACTTTTGTAGTAAACACTTGTGCCGAGGTAATCAGGCATAGATTACGCAACAAATACGGTTCGCTGTAAGCGTTGCGAGGATTATTAAAATGAAAACATCCGTTAAAGACTGGGTAAAATCTGGCTCACCTTGGATCTGGCTAAACGCAGGTGCCGTTGCCATCAGTGTCATTATGGTGGTCAGCTTGATCGCGCTCATTGGCGCGCGCGGACTCGCGCACTTTTGGCCTGCCGACGTTGTTCAGGCAACTTACACTGAAAAAGGGCACAGCCGACAAGTAGTAGGTGAAGTTGTTCAAATAGAACAAGTGAGCGCTATCCAATTGAGAGATGCGGGCATTGAAGTAGCCCCGGGCATAGAGAGCTTAGAGCGCCAACTATTAAAGACCGGTAACCGTGATATTGGCGGTATCGACTTCAATTGGGTGCTGGCGCGAAGCCTAAGCGACAAAAGCACACCTGAGATGCTCTTCACTGCTGAACGCTACGAGTGGGGCAACTTATACGGTTACCTACGCGCTATCAAACAGCAAGATAAAGTGATTGCAGAGCACACCGGCTCTGCACCTAGTTCCCAGTACAGTCAACTCTGGAGTTTACTCGATAAGAGTATGACACGCGCCAGTGAACTGAGAGCGCAAATTTCTGATATCGAAAAAGACGAAATTGGCAGCATCAACCACGAGCTGGAAAGACTGAGGCTGAAACAGCGTCGCATGGAAATTGAAGGTGATAACGATGCTCAAGTGCTGTCAGAGATAGAGCGCAATACCGCTCTACTTAACAGCGACTATAAAATACTAGAAGATCGATTGATTGCCCTTTACGGTGAAATCAACCGAGACAGTATCGAAGTAGAAGTATCCACAGGCGCCGTCATTACAGTGCCTGTGGCTAACTTAGTGCGTATCTTTCGCGCTAACAGCATGGATACTCTACAAAAAGTACAGCACTATATAGAAAAAATTTGGGAGTTTGTCTCTGAGGATCCCCGTGAGGCTAATACTGAAGGCGGTATTTTCCCCGCGATCTTTGGTACAGTGATGATGGTTATCTTGATGTCTATCATGGTGACCCCTTTTGGTGTGGTCGCCGCGGTGTACTTAAGCGAATACGCTAAACAGGGTTTTACAACCCGCCTGATCCGTATTGCAGTGAATAATTTAGCCGGCGTGCCGTCTATTGTCTACGGGGTATTTGGACTGGGATTCTTTGTCTATGTACTCGGCGGGTCGATTGACCAACTATTCTACCCAGAGGCATTGCCATCACCTACATTTGGTACGGGTGGTCTCCTTTGGGCCTCTATAACACTCGCACTGTTAACGGTACCTGTTGTGATAGTTGCCACAGAGGAAGGTTTGAGTCGTATCCCCAGCTCAATTAAAGAAGGGTCACTGGCACTGGGCGCGACCAAAGCCGAGACCCTATTTAAAATTATTCTACCTATGACTAGCCCGGCGATGATGACCGGGGTGATTTTGGCGATAGCACGTGCTGCCGGTGAAGTGGCACCGCTTATGTTAGTCGGCGTGGTAAAGCTGGCGCCGACACTACCTTTAAACATGAACTACCCCTACCTGCATTTAGATCAAAAAATCATGCACTTGGGCTTTCATATCTACGACGTTGGCTTTCAAAGCCCCAACGTAGAGGCGGCAAGACCACTGGTCTATGCCACCGCCTTTTTACTGATATTAGTCATAGCACTGCTCAATCTATCAGCAGTGGCTATACGCAACAAATTACGTGAAAAATACAAAGCCTTAGAAGTTTAATTTTTCAGCAAAGATTATTACCCGCGCTGATCAATAATAGACTGCGCTGGGTAAAAGAGGACAGAGAACCATGTCACAAGTTAAAAAAGCGACCGTCGATTTAAGCTCTATCATTAAAAACCAACAGAGCCTTAAATTTGCCGATGAGCAAATTATGCTTAACACCCGCGACTTAAAAGTATTCTACGGCGATAAAGAAGCACTTCACGGCGTTACTATGGATATTCCAAAAAACCGTGTGACGGCATTTATCGGTCCATCGGGTTGCGGTAAATCCACCCTATTACGCTGCTTCAACCGCATGAACGACTTAGTCGATAGCTGCAGCATTGGCGGCGAAATCATCTTAGATGATAGAAATATCTATGAAAAAGATGTCGAGGTTGCCGAGCTGCGCCGCCGCGTTGGCATGGTATTTCAAAAACCCAACCCCTTTCCAAAAAGTATCTACGAAAACGTTGCTTACGGCTTGCGTATTCAGGGGGTGAAAAAGAAACGGGTGATCGATGAAACCGTTGAATGGGCGCTGAAATCGGCGGCGCTTTGGGATGAAGTTAAAGATCGTTTACATGAAAGTGCTCTGGGCCTCTCCGGTGGTCAGCAACAGCGCTTGGTGATCGCCCGTACTATCGCAGTTAAACCTGAAGTACTATTGTTGGATGAGCCAGCATCGGCTCTTGATCCTATCTCTACGTTAAAGATTGAAGAGTTAATTCACGAATTGAAGAAAGACTTTACTATTATTATTGTGACTCACAACATGCAACAGGCAGCGCGTGTTTCTGATTATACCGCTTTTATGTACATGGGCGATTTAATCGAATTTGGCGTCACAGATACTTTATTCACTAACCCTGAACACAAACAAACCGAAGATTATATTACCGGACGATTTGGCTAATGAGGAGCGAGAAAATGACCATAAATGACTCAAACACCGAAGGGTACACTAGCCACATCTCCCAGCAATTTAACGACGAGCTAGAGCAAGTGCGCACGGAACTTTTGGCCATGGGCGGTATTGTTGAACGCCAAGTACATCAGTCTGTTGAAGCGCTCTTAACCGGTGATGTTCAAAAAGCGGAAGAAGCACTGGCCATCGATGTGCAAACCAATGCGATGGAGCTTAAAATTGATGAGCGTTGCACGAGTATCATCGCTAGACGACAGCCAGCCGCCTCAGATTTGCGCTTAATTGTCTCCATCTCAAAAGCGGTTGTTGATTTAGAGCGCATGGGTGATGAGGCGAGTAGAATTTGCAGACAGACCGTAGAGCTTGGTCATCAAGGCGGCTCACAACACGGTTTCCAAGAAGTGCGTCATATTGCCAATCTTGTGCGTTCCATGGTGAAGGATGTATTAACCGCGTTTGCCCGCGGCGATATAGAACAAGCTTTCAAAGTCGCTAAAAACGACCGCGCCGTCGATCAAGAATACCGTTCAGCCATGCGCACCTTAGTCAGCTTGATGATGGAAGATCCGCGCTCTATCTCTAGTTGCCTAAACGTTATCTGGGTACTTAGATCTCTAGAGCGTATCGGCGATCACTCGCGCAATATGGCCGAGCACATTATCTACTTAGTCAGCGGTGAAAATGTGCGCCACCAAAGTATCAACGATATGAAAACAACGGTTGAGCAATCGATTTGAAGCGCAACTTGAGCCATTTGGCTCAGGGAGCAGCGAACCTGGGGAGAGTGTCCCCTTTTTAGGACACTCGCTAGCTTTGCTCACTCTAATCCTTAATCATTAAGCTGCTGATTTTAATCTCCTTCATCAATATCCTGCGTTTTTTACCCAGCATCTATAACAAGCTTTGCAGAACTGTTGCTCTGTGCTCTATACTTTATTATTACCATATTGCTAAAACATATCACGAAATTGCGAAAGCTTAGGCCAAAGTCGTCGATATGTTAATTGACTAATCGTCACTGTTGCTCATCCTTAACTCATAACACAACGGTGCTTGATCTTTTTATCTTTGGTCGATATTTTTAGAATCAATGCGTCAGACTAATCTTTAACAATGGAGACAAAACAGATGGAGCAATACATCGTCTATGGTGATCTTAACTGCCCTTATAGCTATACGCTCCACGAGAAGCTAAAAACGCTATCGCTACTGGATAATGTAGAATTCCGTCTGGTTGAGCACGCTCCTGATTTGGGTCTTTATGGTAATCGCCCTGAAATACTGACAGAATTAGCCAGTGATGTCTTTGCGGTACGATCGCTCGCCGAAGATGTTCCTCTGGCACTGCCACCTGAACGTCCAGACAGCCGCTTCGCCATTCTTTGTATTATCGCTGCGCAAAGCATTGATGCCCAAAAATCTAGCTATCTACGCGAACTTTTTTACCGAGCATTGTGGGTAGATGGCAGAGACATCTCTTGCCCCAGTGTCATTTTTAAATGCATCGAAGAAGCGGGGCTGCCACTGGATCTTGAAGTCGAAGAAGACAGTGAAGATCTTTTGGATCAATGGCAGGCCCAATGGGATAAAAGCCAAGTGGGCTCAAGGATACCGGCTATCGTTGCGTTCGATGGCAGAAAGCTATTAGGCCTACCTAGTGTCGCTGAGATTGAGTCATTCTTTGCTGGTAAAGCGCTCAATTTGCAAAACGATTCATCTAAATTACAGCGCTCTTCAAGTCTGCGATCAATCGCTATACTCTGCACCGAGCAAATTAGTACAATATGGGAACCTATTGAGTCAATTCGCGGTGAATACAACTTGTTATTACCCGCCTCAATGGAAGAGCTCAAGCAACTGTTTGATACGCAGGAGCACGCGCCTGATTTGGTCTTGCTACACGCTGACGAGCACTGGAACCATTTACTGCACAGCTATCAAAGCTTCATTGAACGCATGAATATCAGCTATACCCCCATCGCCATTATAGGTGGGCAGAGCAATGACGCGCTAGAGCTTTCTGCATACTCTGCCGGAGCTGCTGACTACATTACCCAAGGTCGGTCTCCGGGGATTTTAAAAGCGCGCATCAGTATGATGCTAGAGCTGAAAAAGTCGCGCGACTTTCTGGAGCATTCAGCCCGTATTGACGGTTTAACAGGCATTAATAATCGTCGAGAATTTGAAAAATTACTCGAGCAAGAGTGGCGACGTAGCTCACGTACTAACCAGTCTATCGCGCTGATTATGCTTGATGTAGATTTTTTCAAGCCTTTTAACGACAGATATGGCCACTTAGCCGGGGATTCAGCACTTCGTAAAATATCAGAAGCGCTGCAAAACACTGTGAGCCGACCTTACGATGCTGTTTGTCGCTACGGGGGTGAAGAGTTTGCCATTTTAATGCCTGAGACAAATGCTGCTGGCGCTAAAAAAGTAGCCTTCGAAATACGCCAGGCCATTATGGATTTAGCGATTGGACACGATAAATCATCCGTCGCTGAAATTGTCACTGTCAGCCAGGGAGTTGCTTGCTTTATCCCCAGCGACAGTAATTCACCTATGCTGCTGATACAAGCAGCCGACGAGGCGCTCTATCAAGGTAAACACAGCACAAGAAACGCAGTGACGTTAGACGGTGAAGCTTAACCACTAAAATAGATCGGGCAGAAGCAGCTATTCGTCGCCTTTTATCTGTTCAACAATAGCGGTGGTTGAGCAGTTATCCAACAGCGATAACACTTGCACATCGCCGCCATAGCTGCGCACAAAATCACCACCGACGACCCCTTCAATCCCATAATCACCGCCTTTGACTAAAATTTCTGGGCGTATTAGATCTATTAAATGCTCAGGTGTCGGCTGATCAAAACAGACCACCCAGTCAACCGCTTCCAGACTTGAAAGCACGATCATGCGGCGATCTTCTGTGTTGATAGGCCGTCCTTCGCCCTTTAAACGCTTGACTGAGGAGTCGCTGTTAATGGCCACAACTAAGCGTTGCCCCAGCTGTCTGGCCTGTTCTAAGTAACCAACGTGCCCAGCATGTAGAATATCAAAGCAACCATTGGTGAAAACAATCTTTTCTCCGGCTAAGCGCGCATCTTCAATCGCTATCGCCAACTGCTCCTCGCTGACAACCCCGCGTGCGCTGCGCTGATTCGAAGCTATTTCCCGCCTAATTTCTGGTCCAGATATCGCGTAAGTACCCAGTTTTCCAATGGCAATGCCCGCTGCCATATTGGCAATAGCCACGGCATTTTGCATTTTCTCTCCAGCCCCTAACGCCGCAGCAAGCGTAGAAATCACGGTGTCCCCTGCACCTGTCACATCAAACACTTCGTGCGTTTGTGCCGGAAAGTGCACTTCTGTGCCCTCTTTATGCAATAACGTCATGCCTTTTTCACTGCGAGTAATCAATAGGCACTCAAGTTCTAACTCTTTAATTAGCGCACTTCCGCGGCTTATTATTTGCTCTTCAGAGTGGCACTTACCTACCACCGCCTCAAACTCTGACATGTTTGGCGTTAAAAGTGTCGCTCCTTTATATGGGCGATAATCACTCCCTTTAGGATCAATCAGTACTAATTTGTTATGTGCTTTTGCCAGAGTAATGATGCTCTGACAATCACTTATGGTACCTTTGTCATAATCCGATATAATCAGCACATCACTCGCCTCTATCTGTCGAGCGACACTATCACTGATTACCTGTGCATATTCACTGCTAAAGCGCTGTTCAAAATCCATCCGCAATAATTGCTGATTGCGACTAATTGCCCGCAATTTCATAATCGTCGGTTCAGCTCCTGCTTGAGAAAAGTCACAGGCAACACCCGCTGCCGTTAATCTGCTCATCAATACATTAGCTGCTTCATCTTGTCCGACTAAACCGAGCAAATGAGTGCTGGCACCAAGCGCGGCGGTATTTAGTGCGACGTTGGCGGCCCCACCTGGCCGGTCATCCTGCGCTGAGACTTTGATAATGGGTACCGGCGCTTCTGGTGAAACTCGTTCTGTCGCACCGTGCCAGTACCTGTCTAACATAATATCGCCAACCACTAATATACGGGTCTTGGCAAATTCTGGCATTTTTAATTCAAGCACAGACGCTCTCTCCTATTTAAATATGAATCAAAAGCTCACGCTTGGCTGTCATCAAACCCTTGCTGATGTAGCTGCGCGTATAAGCCCTGTTGTTCTACGAGTTGTTGATGAGTACCGCGCTCAACTATTTCGCCGTTATCCATGACCAAAATAAGATCGGCATTTTGAATGGTCGATAGCCGGTGGGCAATTACCAGCGTGGTCCGATTTTCCATCACACGCTCCAGCGCTTGTTGAATATAGCGCTCAGAGTGATTATCTAATGCCGATGTCGCCTCATCTAAAATAAGCACTGGCGCGTCTTTTAAGATAGCTCTGGCAATGGCGAGCCGCTGGCGCTGCCCCCCTGATAACATCAAACCTTTTTCACCTAGTGGGGTGTGCATGCCCTGCGCTAATTTATCGACAAATTCAGTGGCATTGGCAATAGTTAATGCTTTTTGCACTTCTTCATCAGATTTATCAGACAAACTCCCGTAGGCAATATTACTTTTAATAGTGCCTGAAAAAAGCACCACTTGCTGATTGACGATAGCAATCTGTTCTCGCAAGTTTTGCAGCTGATAATCCTCCAGCGCCACCCCATCGAGCGTTATTTTACCACTGCTACTTTCAAAGAATCTTGGAATAAGGTTCGCCAGAGTGCTCTTGCCGCTACCCGATCTACCGACTAGCGCAATGCTCTGACCTGCACTCATGGAGAAATCAATATTTTTCAGTACAGCATTGTCCGTATAGCTAAAGCAGACCTGCTTAAAGCTCAGTTCACCCTTGGCGCGCTCAACAATTACCTCACCAGAGTCGCGTTCAGCTTCTGCATCTATCACTTCAAATAAGCTTTTTGCAGCAGTAATACCGCGCTGCAATGGTCCATTTATTTCTGTTAAAGCCCGTAGCGGCTTAGCAATCAGACCGGCGGTAATTAAAAATGCGACGAACTCACTACCGGGCATTTGTGCCATAAACCCTGGATAGAGCGCAACAAATATCAACATAGCTAAAGCGATAGACACCAACATTTGCACAACGGGGGAATTCAACGCAGAAGTCACCGTCATTTTTAAAGACTGGCGTTTAAAGTCATCGCTAGCTCGATTAAAACGCGCCAGCTCACTTTCGTAGCCGCCAAAAGTCTTTACAACTTCATTACCTTGTAAGCTTTCTGTAGCCGCATGGGTAATATCTGCGATAGAACTTTGCATATTTTGAGCAAGCTTACGAAAGCGTTTGGAAGCGATACTGATCACCAGCGCGATAAACGGGCTCGCGGCAAAAAATAGTAGTGAAAGCTGCCAGTTAAGATAAAACAAGTAACCAACTAACCCCAACACCGTCGCGCCTTCTCGCACAAGTGTGCGCACTACAGAAGTACAAGCAGATGTCACTTGCTCAACGTTGTAGATCAAGATTGCCAGATAGTGTCCCGAATCCTGTTGCAAATATTGTTGGCGTGGCAATTGTAATATCGAGGAAAAAATCTCTTTTCTCAACTCATAAACAACATTAAACGCCACTCTATCTAAACAGTAAGTGCCGACAAAACTACCAAGCCCTCTGGCAAAAGTAATAGAGACAATCGCCAGTGGTAATACAATATAAGCATTCCCTGAGGGCGCATCCATTTCAGAGACGATCTTTTCCATCAGTACTGCAAAACCGGTTTGGGTCAACGCGTAGAGTATATAACCGCAGATGCTCAGTGAGAAAAAACCAAGGTAGGGAATCAGATAGCCCAATAGACGCTTATATATTTGCCAGGGGGTGATTTTCAATACGTTTAACCTATAAATATTTAACAATTCGACACTGGGGATAGCGCCATTTCAATCAACTGAATATAATAAACTTTATTGTAACTTAATTCTTGATTGGATAGCCCTTAACTACTGTGAATGATCAAAAAAAAGATTGGCCTGCGCGACTCACGCTTACCTTAATTCGCGCCTTGGCAAAGCTTCCTTTTAAAACGGGACTCAAAGTTGGCGCTCAACTTGGCCAATTAATACGGATACTGGCCGTCAAGAGACGAAAAGTGACAGAGGTTAATATTCGCCTCTGTTTTCCCGAGCTTTCTGATAGTGAGCAAAAACGATTAGTTAAAGATGTCTTTATTGCTAACGGGATTGGTTTAGTAGAAACCGCTTGGGCCCATTATGCCGATCGCACAATGTTTGATAATCGCATTGAAATTATCGGCCAAGACTTCTTAGACAGCGCCCTCAAGCAAGAGCGCGGGGTCATATTATTAGGCGCGCACTTCAGTACTTTAGACCTTGGAGGGTTATTGTTTTCATATACCAATGCGCCACTCAATACCTTGTATCGTCAGCATAACAACCCTATCTTAGATCAAGCCATCATCGAGGGCCGCTCAAAGTACTGCGATCCGATAGAGCGTAAAAATATCCGTTTAGTGATCCGCAAACTAAAAGAAAACCAATGTGTTTGGTTTGCGCCCGATCAAGATCTCAGAGGTAAAGGTAACGTCTTTGCGACATTTTTTGGCCAGACGGCATCCACGGTTACCGCTGCCAGCAATTTCGTCAGCTTTAACAATTCGCCTATTTTGATGCTTGCTCATTATCGTAAACCTGATAACAGCGGCTATATCCTCGAATTTAGCGAACTGGAAAGTTGTGATCCCAAAGATAAAGCGCTATTTGCACAAGAGGTCAACAATTGCATAGAGCGGGCCGTACGCAAGTACCCAGCGCAGTATATGTGGGTCCATAAACGCTTTAAGACGCAACCGGATGGTAAAAATAAACTATACCCTTAATCACTGCTTAAAGCGGTTGCTTGAGAGCATGAGAGAGAACCAACCGACAGACTCGATTTTGCAGCGCCACTGAAACTTCCAACAGCCCCCACCACTGCAGAGGTTTATAAATCACTCAGGGTCAATTTTTCGCCATTTTAGCTGATGACAGCACTGACTCAGCTGTTATCAGAAGTTGATTCGCAGCGTTGCTCCACGGCGCTGATATAGGCAATAATAATAATTAATAAACCCGTATAAATGATCATACCGCTGTTATGTGAAAAGAGCACTTGGGTTAAATTTGCCAAGACAAAAAACAAACCGAAGACCACTAAACTAATGGCAATTCCCTTGGTTTGCTCGCCACCTTGTTTATATTTTTGATGCCCGACATAGATAGGGTAAAACAATAAAACCAGCAGGATGATCAACCCTACAAGACCTCTGCGGGCCGAAATATCGAAATAGGCATTGTGTGAGTGTTTATATTTTAAGACCGCCTCGTTAATATCGCCATTTTCAATCAGTCTACGCTTTTCAGCTAAGTGGCCTGAATAACCGACCCCAAATAGCGGGTTGTTTTTGGTGATGATTGCTGCGACCTTCCAGAGTTCCAAGCGAATCCCAGTAGATGTCTTAGCGTCCCCTTGCGAGAAATAGTTTTCGACATTCTCTGCCGCTAATTGGAAGCGGCTAAAACTCTCCGTATTGGCAACACTTAAACCGCATACGGGTATTACAATACAAGATAGCACGATTAATTTAACCGCATGCCTTTTCAGTTCATGTCTGTAGTAGAGCGCTATCACAATCAATAATAGCGGTAGAAAAATTAATCCCCCTCTAGTTAAGGTAGAGAATGAGGCCACAAAGCTGAGCACCCCAGCTAATATTAACAGTACAGGAATTGGCCATTTTTTATAGCTCATATAATAAATTGGCGCACATAACATCGATAATATGCCAAATATCATAGCAATATTACCCAGCTGAATAGGGTTAATGTAACTCCCCACCCTGTCATAACCTAAATAGTACTTCTCAAATAGCGCAAGACAAAAAAGCCCCAAACAACCTATGGCTATTCCCGACATGACCACTAGGGGATAGACGTTTATCGCACTCAATACATAGATCAACGGGATAAAAAGTAATATTTTACTCTGAGGGTCTAATTTGCGCAGAGGAACATCGTAGACGAGCACTTCCAATACCGCTGAAGCTAAGTAACAGAGCAAGACAATAATCAGTCCTTTTTCTGCTTTAGTGAGCGCGATCCTAGCCCGGATGTCTGCAAAAAACAGTAGCAAATAGGTCGAGACTATTAAGGCCCCGCTAATGGCATAGCTTCCTTCAAACGCGACCGAGAGCGCTAAAAACACAAAAACCACCAAATTTACATAGAATTTTGCGGCCTGTAATACTGACGTATTTATATACAAACAAATGCCCTTTACAGCAATGGATCAAGATTTTTTAACATACTTTCAAACTCATCCCAGACCAATTCAGGTACCAGAGCTTGAAAAACACTCGGTTCGACACTCTCTGCATTTATTGCCATGCAGTCTTTTGCTAATAACACTTGCTGGTTTTTACCGTAGCCGCCCACCAACCCAGGGTCAGTGGGACCAAATAAGGTTAGATTGGGTTTATCTAGCGCCGCACTTAAATGCGATAGTCCGGTATCGACAGATATACAGCCTGCAGCATCTTTTATCACTTGCGCGACTTGTGAAAGACTTAATTTATTGAGTACTAATACCCGTTCATTATTGGCCGCTAAGCGCTCTGCGCGGGCCAATTCTTGCGCGCTGCCCCAAGGTAGCTTTATGTTCCACCCAGCTGCAGTCGCCAGCTTAATTAATTGCTGCCAATACACTTCAGGATAATGTTTATCGAATCTAGTTGTGCCATGATTAAACACCAGATAATCAGCTGCCGCGTTGCTCTCAAAATGTGCGGCTATAGCAAAATCACCTTGGCCATCTGTCAGCTCATATTGCAAAGCACTTGCCAATAACTGTCGGGTACGCTCTATAGCGTGCTGATTTTTTGCGACATTGACGCGGTGCTGATAAAACTTACTCGCCCAAGCTTCTTTAGCACTATGACGATCAAATCCATAACTTGCTCCTCTGGCATTTCTCACCACTAAACAAGCACTTTTAAGCAGGCCTTGTGCATCGATTATCGCATCGTATTCTCGCGCAGCTAACTGTTGTTTAAACGCTTGCCATTGGCCACTACGCCAAGCTTGAACAGGCGCTTTTCGCCAGCGCCTAATAGCCACGGGGATCACTTGGTCAACCGCGCTGTGCCAAGCAGGCACTTCTTGGAACCCCTCTTCGACCACCCAGTCAAAACGGATACCCTCAATAGCCTGCACAGCATCACTGAGCGCCGGTAGTGTGTGAATAATATCTCCCATCGAGGAAGTTTTTACCATCAGTACTCTCATTGGCAGGCCATCATTTGCAGCTTATCAAAGACTAACCCAGGCGTGATATCGATCATACTCTGATGATAACCCTGCTCTGCATCACCTTTGCGCACTTTAAGGAAGCCTTCGATCAGTCTTATCACTTCAGCGTTATCGCTCAGCGGTGGGGTGAAATCTGGGCTGGTAGGTCCGTAGAGTGCAAGCATCGGTGTATCGACAGCCGCGCCGATATGCATTAAACCTGAATCATTAGACACAATAGCCGACACTCTATCCAGAATATCAATTGCTTGGGTAAGACTTGTTTTACCAGACACATCGACAAAGTGAGCGCATTCGTCATCGCTAAGTCGCGCTTTTATCTGTTCGATCGCCGCCGTATCTTTCGCAGACCCCAGGCAGACTATCTGCTTTCCTTGGGCGATGAGTAATGATGCAAGTGTTGCAAAATGATAATGTGGCCAGCGCTTAGCAGGCCCAAATTCGGCCCCAGGACAGAACGCAATGACATCCTCACGCAGCTTATACTGAGAAAACACTGCCTGCTGTTGCTCTACATCGATTTGCAAACAAGGTCTTAGCAGTGGTTTTAATTGCTCAGCTGAGTCTTTTTCAGGTTCGGCCAATGCAATATAGCGCTGTACCATTAATGGAAATGCGTTTTTATCTAATTTACGCATATCATTGACTAACCCGTAACGCATTTCGCCGCGCCAACTAGTGCGCTTGGCAATTTTTGCCATCCAGGGGACTAAAGCAGACTTTAAAGAGTTCGGTAGGATAATACTTTGGTCATAGTGGTGTGGACGCAGCTTTTCAGCGAGCGTTTTTCTCACTCCCCACTGCAGTGCTCCATGACCCACCGGCATTGGGATAGCTCGATTAATTTGCGGCATTCGCGCCAGTACAGGACGACACCAGTCTGGTGCCAGTACATCAATATTACATTCAGGGTAATCAGCTTTAAGCCTTAACAACAGTGATTGACTCATCACCATGTCCCCTACCCAAGAAGGACCTACTACCAATATATTCAACTCGCGCCCTCCGGATGGCATTTTGCATATTAGCCGCACATCATACTAAAAATGCGACACCATCCCAACATATTAAAAAAAAACTGACAAATTATTACATGGTTAATTCCTTTTTGGCGCTGCGGTGATTACAATCTCTCAACGCTAAATAGCCTATTAGATAATGCACTTAACCTGAGTTCCTAATAAGAACTGGACTTAAGTGATCGCTACGACACATATCTTCTGTGCAATAGCGCAATATCACCGGCGAATAATTAGCAATTCTCTATTACATTTTTAAGTATTATCGAGGTAAAAGATGGCTGCGTTTGGTACAGTTTTTATGCCGCAGATGGCAATTTCCCGTTTTGAAGGCTCTTCGTGGAGCCCTGCTGAAATGGTGGCAAGTGATAGCATTACACTGCATCCGGGCGCTCACGTCCTACACTATTCTAGTACTTGTTTTGAAGGACTAAAGGCGTTCAAACAGCCAGATGGCAGCATCAAACTTTTCCGTATGGATCAGAATATTGCCCGCTTTGCACAAAGTAGTGAACTGCTTTCACTACCTACGATCGACAAAGCAGCCACTGCTAAAATGATTACTGACAGTGTTGCTCAATATGCCAGCGAAGTACCCGCTCCACCGGGCTCGATGTACATTCGCCCAACCCATTTTGGTATCGATCCCGCCATAGGAAAGGCGGCGTCTCCTTCACTGACTTCACTGCAATACATTTTACTCTCCCCTGTTGGCGAATACTTTAATAGCGATGCTGGTGGACTGAGATTACTCTTAGATGAAACCGGTATGCGCTGCGCACCGCACAATGGCATGATCAAAAGTGGCGGTAATTACGCCAGCGCACTTAGACCAATTATGCAGGCCCGTGACCAGTTTCAAGCTGACCAAGTACTGTTCTGCCCAGGCGGATACGCCCAGGAAACAGGCGCAGCCAACTTCTTGTTGATAGATGATGGGGAAATCATTACTAAAGCGCTAGATGAAAGCTTTTTACACGGCGTCACCCGCGACTCGATTCTTACACTTGCCCGCGATATGGGAATGACAGTATCTGAGCGCGAAATTTCTATCGACGAAATGATAGAGCGTTCCAGAAAACCAAGTTGTGAAGCTGCTCTTTCAGGGACTGCTGCGGTGCTAGCGCCTGTCGGCACATTTATCCACAATAATACTGAATACCGATTAGGCGATGGTAAAGAAGGCCCGCTCACTAAAAGATTACGTGAGGCGATGAACGATATTCAATGGGGGCTTGCCGAAGACAAGCACAACTGGTTATTTAACGTATAGACTGACTGGTATTCTCGGCTTTTTTAAGCCGAGAAATCACGTCGCAGTTAGGCTTGAATTTCAGTAAGTAGTAACTCCCTCTATAATACCCCCAACCAAGAAAGCAATACCTAACTACTGCGTGTTTTGTCAAGATTACAATCTTTAAATAACGCCAATTTAACTAATATTTAATGGATAGTGCTGCACGGCTGAATTTTACCTGCAATTTATCCAAAATCACTAAAACATTTGTGCCATATGCTCTCAACAGCAGCCCGACTAACCTTTACATTATCCGCCTCTGATAGTGTTGCGGTAAGTTCCTGCATTGATTGACGGTGCCCTGCACTGCGATAAACAATATAGGCATCCATCAATTTCCCGCACTCCTCGTCAGATAAAATACCCACCCTACCAAGACTTTGCAGAATTCTTATATTATCCGTGAACTGGATAATTTCAGGATGTTTTCGGCCATATCTCAAGCTGAGGTACTGCACCATAAACTCTATGTCCACCATCCCCCCGCGGTCTTGCTTAATATTGAATTGCTGCTTCTGATCACTTTTAGAACCTAAATGATCACGCATTTTTTCCCGCATTTTGCACACATCAACTTTTAAAACCGCCACATCTCTATCAATTTGTAACACATTAGAGCGTACTTTATTAAAATCTTGCTCTAAACTGTTGCTGCCGCACACTACTCTGGACCTCACTAGCGCTTGATGCTCCCATGTCCAAGCATCCTTTAGCTGGTAGCGCTCAAACGCCGTTAAGCTACTGACCAACATCCCTGAGTTTCCAGCAGGGCGCAACCGCATATCTATCTCATAAAGTTGTCCACTGGCTGTGAATGTATTGAGAATGTGAATAACTCTTTGCCCTAATCGGGTAAAAAACACCGAATTTGCAATGGATTTAAGGCCGTTAGTATAAGCATTATCATCACTTGCATGCAGAAAGACCAAATCCAAATCAGAGCCATAAGACAGCTCAATACCACCCATTTTCCCATAGGCTACCACGATAAATTCTCGACCTTGCTCCTCGCCGTTACTATCACAGGGCTGTCCGTGCTTAGCGACCAATCTATCCCATGCAATATCTAACACTCTTTGTAAGATGACTTCGGCCAGCCATGTCAAATAATCACTGACTTTCATCAGCGGCAAGGTGCCAGTGATATCACTGGCGGCTACTCTAAGCACATGAGCGTGCTTGAAATAGCGCAAACTCTCCATCAACTGCTCTTCATCATCTTCGGGAATACGCAGCATTTGCTGGTTTAATTCAGCTTGCAATTGCTCTTTATTAGGGGGTTTATAAAGCGTTTGCGGTGTGATTAGCTCGTCCAACAAAACCGGCTGTTTAGTCAAGGTTTGTGCAAACCAGCTACTCGCCGAGCAAAGTTTAACCAACTGTTTAAGGGCATCCGGATTTTCCACTAACAACACTAAATAGGCTGAGCGGCGCAAAATAGCCGCCAACATAGTCAATACCCGAGCCAGCGTTTGATCGCTATTATCTTGCACACAAATTTGAGCCAGTAGCTTGGGTACAACTTGCTTCAATCGATCTAAGCTTACCGGCTGCAACATTCTGACCGCTTTGGACTCTGCCATATCAATAATGAGTTTGGCCGCTTGCCGGGTATCTTTAAAACCTTTTTCTGCGCATAATTGTTCTGCTTCACTGGGCGAGAATTTCAATTCCCATAATAGCAACCAATCAGCATCTGCACTTGGAGCACTAGCACCCCCATCCTGAGCAAGTAGCTGGGAAAAATGCCGGTTCACTAACCTTTTATGCAGTTCCAATTGCGCAATAAATGTCTCAACGCTATCAAAACCTAGACTGAAGGCGACCCGCAACACCCCCTCTTGATCGCCAGGTAATTCTTGAGTTTGTCGATCATCTATTGCTTGAATCGCATGTTCAGTATCGCGCAAGAATAAATAGGCGCTTTGCAGTTGGTCTACCACCGCTTGTGGCATACCGACAGTTTCATTGAGCAGCGGTAATATTTTCAACAGTGAACGCTGCTGCAGGCGTTGATCACGCCCTCCGCGAATCAGTTGAAAAGCTTGCGCGATAAATTCTATCTCTCGGATACCACCGGCTCCCAACTTAACGTTGTTAGTCAACCCTTTGCGCCTGACTTCGGAGTTAATCATCGCTTTCATATCGCGCAGAGACTCAAACGCACTATAGTCAATATATTTGCGATAGACAAAAGGCCTTAAGTCGCGCATTAACTGCTGTGCACTAGCGCTGTTACCTGACACAACTCGTGCCTTGATCATCGCGTAGCGCTCCCACTCGCGTCCGTGTTGCTGATAATAATTCTCCATAGCCGTGAAACTACAAGCCAGAGGGCTCACAGATCCAAAAGGCCGCAAGCGCATATCCACTCTAAATACAAACCCATCGACGGTCGGCGCATCCAATACCCGAATCAGTTTTTTACCCAACCTAATAAAGAAGTCCTGATTATCGATGGATTTCTTAGCCCCTTGAGTTTCACCATTTTCAGGATAACAAAACATCAGATCGATATCAGATGACAGGTTTAGCTCACCCGCCCCTAACTTCCCCATACCCAGCACCACCATATGTTGCGCCTCACTCGCTTGGGTATCGGTTTGCTTTGAATAAGGAATCCCCCAGCGGGCACACATCGATTGATAAAGCTTCTTCAGGCTTTCATCAATACAGGCATCAGCTAGTGCACTGAGTTCTTTAATCGTTTGCTGTGTATCACTTAGGCGATTACAGTCTCGCCAGATTAGGCGAGTCATTTCACGCGCTCTAAACAAGCGTAACTGTTGCTCTAAAAGCGCTTCATCTTCAACATCGGCTATTAAAGCGGCTAATTTGTTAGCATAGTCCTCTTCACCATATACACAGCCAAGATCTCCGCTATCAAGCAACTCCATTAAAAGCTTAGGTTTGTTTACTAACTGTTCTAAAACATAGTTACTGGACGCAACCACGCGGGTCAGAGCGTTGACCTGATCAACACAGAGCACACTTCTTTGAAGAGTCGCTGATAATTTTTGCCATTGACGCTCGAGCAAACCATGTAGCCCTGCTGGACAAACATTTAAATTGGCACTGTACATAGTGAGACCTTTGCTAATTAATCGGTACTTTGTAAAAGCGCAAAACCGCGGGCGGCTTTGCTGACATCACAAGGTGTTAAACTTGGACACTCGGCGGTTAATAGATTGGCGACTTGTTGCAGTAATTCAGCATCTCCACTTATTAATTCGAGCTCTAATTCACAGATTTCAATTGTTTTGGTGGTTTGCTCAGCACTGATAAATCCCCGATCCAACGCCATCTCAATTTCTGCTGTATTACCCTGATTGTCGCTGTGCTTAAAAACCCATATCCTGCGCTCAAAGTTAGTCTTAAACATAGGTAATAAACAGCTAAATTGGATATGCATAGGCCAATGGTCGATTGGGATGAGCTCTGTATCTAATCTATGTTCAGCCAGCGGCCATTCCCATTCCAGCCTCTTATGCAATCCTCTATCACTTTTTCCCTTGGTTTTTAGTGTTTGGATAAACGCTTCACCATCTTTACGAATACGCAACGCGATTTTCTCATGCTGCAATGACCAATCAGCGGTATCATAATAGGTATTTTCCAACTGTTTTTGCTGTTGCCGACCCTGAAGCTGTCTAAAAAACGAACTATTTATAAGTTTTTCAATAGCTTGCGGCTCAATAGCGAGCTTTAATTCAATCTCTTGTTTCAAAAAAACCACCTCAGTTTTCAATAAGTTACGCCATTTCATGGTTTTCATTTGTTATATTTACGACAATATAAATACTCAAATATCAAATTTTTGCTACAATTTTGTCACACTAGCACTTATACTGCGCAAAATTATAGCTGATGAGGTTTGAGATTATGGTCTCAACAAACCCTTTTACGCAAATGTTTGCACGCTCGCCGTTCAAGCCTATGCAAGAACATATCGCAAAAGCACAGCAATGTGCAGAACAATTAGTGCCATTTTTTGAAGCGTCCTTCGCCGATGATTGGGACACTGCCGAAAAGTACCAACAAATCATTGCTGATCTTGAGCATCAGGCTGATGAAATTAAAAAAGACATCCGCCAGTCTCTGCCCAGTGGATTGTTCCTACCGGTACCGCGCACAGACTTACTGAATTTACTGCGCATGCAAGATAAAATAGCCAATACCGCAAAAGATATTTCAGGGATTATGCTCGGTCGTCAAATGACTGTCCCTAGCCTCATTCAAACCGAGATGATCGAATTTGTCAAAGCAGCCGTGCAAACATCAGAGCAAGCGCTCACTGCTTTAAACGAATTAGATGAGTTGATCGCTGCCGGATTTCGCGGACGAGAAGTACAAGTTGTCGAAGCCCTTATCGACAAACTCGACGATTTAGAACATAAAACTGACGATTTAGAACGCCATTTACGTCACTCCCTATTTAAGGTAGAAAAAGAGCTAGACCCTATCGACGCAATGTTTCTCTACAAAGTTATCTCATGGATTGGAGATCTCGCCGACCGCGCCCAGGATGTAGGCGGAAGACTTCAATTACTACTCGCTCGTTAGCAGCGTAATCTAAGAGTTAAAAAATATGAATATTATTGCTCAGTATGGTGACATAATTGTCATTATGGCCTGTGTTTTCGGTTTTTTCATGGCGTGGGGAGTTGGCGCTAACGATGTCGCCAACGCAATGGGAACATCTGTAGGCTCTAAGGCATTAACGTTAAAGCAAGCTATTATGATTGCTATCGTGTTTGAGTTTGCAGGTGCATACCTGGCAGGCGGTGCAGTCACAGCAACCATTCGTAAAGGTATTATCGATCCAGGCATACTCTCTGGTACGCCTGAATTATTAATCTTTGGTATGATGTCTGCGCTACTGGCTGCGGCTATCTGGCTACTTGTCGCTACTTTCTTTGGCTGGCCTGTCTCTACCACACACTCTATTGTTGGCGCTATTGTCGGCTTTGCCGCCGTTGGTATTTCACCGGATGCTGTCAATTGGGGCAAGGTTGCAAAAATTGTCGCCAGCTGGGTAGTCTCCCCTGTTACTGCAGGGGTCATTGCATTTTTCTTGTTTAGATCAGTACAGCGCTTAGTACTAGATACTAAAAACCCATTTGAAAACGCGCAAAAATATGTGCCTTTCTATATCTACTTAGTGGGCTTTATCATCTCAATGGTAACGTTCACCAAAGGGCTAAAGCACATAGGGCTCGATCTTAGTTTTGGCTCTAGCGCTTTGATTTCTGTCGGTGTTGGCTTCTTAACCATGATCATTGGTAAATTCATGCTTAGTCGTGTTAAACAAGACAAAGAAGCGGATAAAGATTACCACTTTAGCAGTGTTGAGAAAGTTTTCGGTGTACTAATGATGTTCACCGCTTGTGCGATGGCATTTGCTCATGGCTCAAACGACGTGGCTAACGCTGTTGGCCCTATCGCCGCAATTGTCGGTATCGTCAACGCTGGCGGCGAAGTACTACAAAAAACGGCGATGCCCTCTTGGATTCTAGTGCTAGGTGGTGCGGGTATCGTTGCAGGTCTGGTCATGTACGGCCACAAAGTCATTGCTACTGTCGGTCAAAATATTACTGAACTAACACCATCACGCGGTTTTGCTGCAACCCTTGCCGCTGCAACAACAGTGGTTGTTGCATCAGGTACTGGCCTACCCATCTCTACCACCCACACTTTAGTGGGCGCTGTATTGGGAGTGGGATTAGCGCGAGGCCTCGCTGCACTCAACCTAAAGGTTATCGGTACTATCTTCGTCTCTTGGATTGTTACCTTACCAGCAGGTGCTGGCCTCTCTATTATCTTCTTTTTCATGTTCAAAGGCATGTTTAGCTAATAGACGAACAATCGACTGCGTGCCAACAGGCGCGCAGTCAATATATATTCACTAGAAATAGTACATTCCCTCTCGACCTCGTTTCTCAAACGCTGCACAATAGCTTATTTATTCTATCTGGAGTTTGCTGTGGCTGAGGTCAATCAATACGTTAACTGGTTTCGCCAATCTTCCCCTTATATCAATGCTATGCGCAATAATACTATGGTTATTATGCTCAGCGGAGAAGCGATCAAAGACCCCAATTTTGACAATGTTATTCACGATATAGCCCTACTCAATAGTTTAGGTATTCGACTGGTACTTGTGTATGGCGCCCGCCCGCAGATAGAACAGAAACTGGCCGAGCAAGGAACGCCTGCACTGTTGCATCACCGTAGACGTGTCACAGATGCTAATACACTACGCTGCGCCGTTGAAGCCAGCGGAAGTATTAGAGCGTTGATTGAAGCAAAACTCTCAACAGGGCTGATTAACACCCCAATGCACGGCTCAAAAATACGCTTAGTCTCAGGAAACTTTGTCACCGCGCGTCCCGCTGGCGTTTTTGATGGCGTTGACCTCTGTTACACGGGTGAAATTCGGCGTATCGATCACAAGGCAATCAAACAATTATTAGATTTAAATAGTCTTGTGTTGCTATCAACCATTGGCTACTCCCCAACCGGTGAAATGTTTAACCTACCTGTTGAACAAGTCGCCGCTAAAGCAGCGATTGCCCTTGGCGCAGATAAATTAATATTAATGGGGAAAGAACAAGGTATCACCGACAGTTCAGGCGTCACTCGTAGTGAGCTATTAAGTGGCACTGCACAGCGTCTATTAAACCAATATCAGCATCAAATAGATGACCCTGATCAAGCCCAATCTGAAATATCTACACTACTTGAAACAGCAATTACCGCTTGCGATGCAGGCGTGCAACGCTGTCATTTAGTATCTTACAAAGAAGATGGCGCCATGCTTGCCGAACTATACACCCGAGAGGGAAGCGGCACTATGGTCACAGAGGAATCCTACGAGCAAGTCCGTGACGCTGGCGTTGAAGACATAGGCGGCATCATCGAGCTTATCAGCCCTTTAGAAGAAGACGGCACATTGGTTCGCCGCTCTAGGGAGCGCTTAGAGGCAGAGATTGAACAGTTCATAGTCATAGAGAGAGATGGCGCTATCATCGCCTGCGCGGCACTTTACAACTTTGCTGAGGACAGAATGGGGGAACTGGCTTGCATCGCCGTCGACAGTGATTATTTGGGAGGCAACCGCGGTGAAATTTTGCTAAAAGCGGTAGAGGAACGCGCGTTGCAAAAAAACCTAAATGGCCTATTTGTACTGACAACAAGAACCGCTCACTGGTTTCTAGAACAGGGCTTTAGTGCTATCAATGTGCAACAGCTGCCCAGAGAAAAGCAGCTAATTTATAATTTGCAGCGCAATTCCAATGTATTCCTAAAAGAAATATCGCCATAAATTATTGGTCAAAGAAAAACAATACAAACTTTTGCTCAGGGGTTGTCATCACTATGTTAAAGACAGATTGATGATCCCCTTGTACATCGCTGCCTGATTCATAAATTTCTGGTGGGGATAAATCTGTGGGACTTTCCTTGTCATGACTGGCGAGCGCATTTCCCAACACGATATTTAAAAACTCGCAGACGGCGTCTTGACTCACCGCATGATTTTCTCGCACATCTAAATCTAAAAAGTTATTGGCCACTGATCCAATTAAATCATTTTCCATGACAAAGCCGATTCTGACGGCTTCAGGAAGGTTAGCTGACTGCAGAAACGCCAGCTTGCTGGGCCCCATTATTATTTTATCAGTGATAATATCTGACACTTGAACATTAATTTTAACGATACGCAAAAAAAGTCGCACAGTGGTACTAACAATCTCGGCGATCAATTTACCATGGCTGTGGGCATAGATAGCGCTGTCCAATCTCAAACTAGATTGCTTTTTTATGCCAGCATGTGTCTCTAAATGTTCAACTAGCACTGACTTGCTCATTATATTTTGCTCAATTAACACTTCGCCAAAAAACTTGCGTAAGTTTTGCTGCATAATGAACAATTCAGAAATTTGCTTCCCTTGCAAATAACCCATGGCGACAGCCAGCGCCCCAAAACGTTGATCTGTGCGTTGCTGCTCTACATTGATCTGCTTTGCCTGCTGTTCGGTTAAATATCCTTTTCCTATTCCGAGTTGACCCAAACTTAAATGTGAAGCTTTTTGTAAATCTATGGCCAACAACAACTGATCCTTACTGATCGCCCCCAATTCAAGCAAATACTGACCGAAGAATTTATTAGACATATGCCACCTTTATTCCACTGTTTCTGACAGACTATTTAACGCTCTTTTTATACCTTCGGCTTCGTAGGGCTTTTGCAGATAAAACTTGGCACCCGTACGCAGACAAAACTCTATGTCTCCCTCCGACCCCAGCGAACTACAAATAACCACTGCCGCCTGCTCATCGACTTGGAGTAATTTCTTTAATGTTTTTTTACCGTCAAACTTAGGCATCACTAGGTCAAGTAACACTACGTCTGGCTTGTCTTCCATATAAAGCTGCAGCGCTTCTAATCCATCTTTGGCCTCCCCTATTACTTCATGACCTAGGTTGACCAACAATTGTTTGATGACTAGCCTCATGCTCAATGAGTCATCCACAACTAATACTCTCAATGATGAAGACATACCCTCTCCTTACAGACCTTCGGTTTCTAAAACTAGCTTGAATAAAAATGATATAATTTGACGATTAACTCCAAATTCTTCTGATCCGCTCACGTTAAGTTTAATCACTAAATACAACTGCCCAACCCCCTCTGCAGGGGAGAATGAAAGCTCTATTTGAGTAGACCTATAGGTAATTCAATAATACTTTTACAAACCGATACAAAGGAATACCGCTGTTCCGTGAATCATCAATCACCCTATGAACACTTTATTAATAAAGAATAGATCAATTTTTATTAAAGGCAAAAAAAAATACTGAAACCGCACTTTTCGCTGTAATTTTAATTCAGGACAGTGAGATATTTAAAAGGAGAGATTTGATCATTGCGAAGTTCAACAACCCATCTTAAAGTAGACTTAAGTGCTATTTCTAAACACTTTCAAAAACTTTTAGATTTGCCCGGTACTTCAAATCAAACTTTTGGAAAGGTAATACTGAATTTTGCACCGCCCAGAGAGAAAGAGTCCTCTACTTCTAGCCTACAGTTATATGAACTTAATATATCGACAGAAACACTGAGACCAATGCCCTGCCCTGGAGCCGCTGATGTATCGGCCCGCTCACCGCGCTCTAAAATCGTGTGCCGCAAATTCTCAGAAACACCGGCACCGTCATCCTCAAGCACAATGAATACGTTGTCACTGTCAGAATAAGCGGAGACAGCGACTTCAGATCGACAGTATTTGTAAGCATTTTCTAACATATTACCCAGCATTTCCATTAAATCACGCTCATCAGCACCCAGCTCAATGCCCTGTTCGAGATGTAATATTACGCGCACTTCCTTTTCGCGATACACCTTAGCTAAAGCAGATAATATCCTTTCAATAATTGGCACCAACCTAACAGGCTGAGCCTTTGCCCCATCGCCGATACTTTTCACTGCCCGCGTTAGTTGATACTGAATAATCTGATCCATTCGACGAATTTGCTCACTGGCCACTTTTAGATAGCTAACATAGTCCAATTGCTCACTAGCCGCTCCCTGCATTACAGCCAGCGGCGTTTTCAAACTGTGGGCAAGATCTGCCAGTGTGTTTCGATAACGCTCACGCTGCATGCGCTCCGCGTTTAACAAATTATTCACGCTATCACGCATAGCAACAAACTCAGAGGCGTACTCGTCATTTAATCGCTCAGCATTACCAACGGCTATTTCCTCTAAATCGGAGACCATTTTATTCAGAGGCTTTAGACCGCGCCTTAACACCCAAGCAAGGCCCGACACTAACAATATAATCGTCACCAATATGATGGCTGCTAAATAAGCCCTATTAAGAGCGATCTGAGCATCAAAGTCCTCTAGCTTAGTACTAATAATCAATACTTTTTGATCATTAAGTACAGCTGTAGTGACAAAGCTATCGCTTAAACGAATAACTAACGATTCTTTTATAGACGGATCAACAGAGGCACTGGACAATAAAGCTACATAGTCTAACTGGCTGGGGTATTGTTTCATCTCCCAGATTAATGAGTCATCGGCATCAAATAATAAATAATTACTGTCCCGAGCAAGCTGTTGGTAGATATGACTGCAGTGGCTATTTTTTTCGGCTTGAGAGCTGTGTTTTTCGTCCTGACAGCTGCGAAAAATACTATTTTGGGTGTGAAAATGCTGTTCTAGGTGATGTATTTTGGCGTTAATCAATAATGTATCTAGAAAAGCCCCTATGCTAATACATACAGCCATCAGCACCAGCCAAAAGGTAAATAGTATCCGAAACTGGACCGACTCGTATTTACCTTTCAACCATGCATGCATTATGAAGTACGGACTAGATCAAATCGGTATCCTAAGCCGCGTACTGTTGTTATTGGAGACATTGTTTGATCTGGATCTAACTTCTGACGAAGGCGTCTAATAAAGACTTCCAATACGTTACTATCTCGATCAAAATCTTGATGATACAAATGCTCTGTTAATTCTGCTTTGGACACCGTTTTCCCAGCGTGCATCATCAAATACTCTAAAGTACGATATTCATAACTGGTTAAATTGATTGGGCGCCCTTCAAAGGCAACCACTCGACCAACGGTATCTAACGTTAGACTTCCGAATTCTAATACAGGTTTTGCATGACCTGCAGCACGACGTAACAGCGCATTCAATCGTGCAACTAACTCTTCAATATGAAAAGGCTTTACTAGGAAATCATCTGCGCCAGCTTCTAGTCCTTCAACTTTATCCTGCCACTCTCCTCTGGCGGTTAAGATAAGAATAGGGAAATTACGTTCCGCTGCACGCCATTGCTTTATCAAATCAACACCAGAGAGAGAAGGCAAACCTAAATCAACGATGGTCAGGTCATAATTAAATTCACATCCCATGTAAAGCGCTTCTCTACCATCACCAGTCTCCTCAATGGTATAACCTCTTGATTCAAGTCCACTGACCAGTTGACGACGTAAATCTGCGTCGTCTTCCACGACCAATAGCTTCATCTCAATACTCCTGTGACTAAAAAAATTTGTAGATTATCTTTCATGCGAAAATTCAGTATAGTTCTAAAAATTCACAATCTTTATACTTATTTAAATAGAAATTACGCTTCTTATAGCGATAGCAACTTCTAACACTTATAAATCTAAGATTAAAAAAGTAATTTAATCCTCAAAATGAGCAACTTTAACAGTGATCTAATAAAACATAAGCAATCAAACCTGATATTGTCGCTAGTAAAAAAAGGGAGCACATAATAGCCCGACTGCGGACTAATATAGATAATTTACAATCCCATATAGAATAATCTTTTACAGCATTTTGCAGACAACCACAATTCTACTTACAAGCAATTTAACCTTGGCCACACTATACATGATTTTATCTTAACCTAAACAAATAAATTTCACTTACTAATACAAGAACTTGTATTTTAATTTTATGTTTTAAAAGCCATTATTATACAGTTCAGTGCAATTCATTACAGGTTCACTCAATACCCTACTCATCTATGCTTAGCTATTATTTATAATCTTCAGCCCGGTAATAATTACTTAAAGCGAGCGTTTAAACTACCCTTAGTTTGTGTTCAATTTTATGGGACACACAATGTTGTTTTTTCGAATATGACTATCATCAATGTCTGCTATAATTGGTTGTTTAATAGAGATGAATTAGGCATAGCCTAAATCATCTAAGAGTTAACTCCCCGTCCCTTGGGCCGTGAATTTGTTAGCTCCCAAAGTAACTAGAAACACCCCGCAACCGTAAGCAAAGGCGAGCCTAAGCGAACAAACTTGCCCGGGGATCTTTATTAATAATGATTATAGGGAAGCGACATGCCTGTATATAGATCCAAAACCTCCACTGGAGGACGTAACATGGCCGGAGCTAGAGCTCTTTGGCGCGCCACTGGTATGAAAGACGACGATTTTAATAAACCCATCATCGCCATTGCCAACTCTTTTACACAATTCGTCCCAGGCCATGTTCACCTTAAAGACATGGGACAGTTAGTCGCTCGTGAAGTAGAAAAAGCGGGAGGTGTCGCAAAAGAATTTAACACTATTGCTGTCGATGACGGCATTGCGATGGGACATGATGGCATGCTTTACTCTCTGCCCTCAAGAGACTTAATCGCAGATTCAGTTGAGTATATGGTCAACGCTCACTGTGCTGATGCTCTTGTCTGTATCTCCAACTGCGATAAAATCACTCCCGGCATGTTAATGGCAGCCATGCGCTTGAATATTCCAGTTATTTTTGTATCAGGCGGACCTATGGAAGCCGGCAAAACCAAACTGTCAGAGCATAAGCTCGATTTGGTTGATGCGATGGTAATCGCTGTAGATGATACAGCCTCCGATGAAAAAGTTGCCGAATACGAGCGTTCAGCCTGCCCTACCTGCGGCTCTTGCTCGGGCATGTTCACTGCTAACTCAATGAACTGCCTCGCTGAAGCGCTCGGTCTAGCACTGCCAGGTAACGGCTCATTACTTGCCACTCACGCTGACCGTAAACAATTATTTCTTGAAGCAGGGCGCTCTATTGTCTCTGTCGCCAAAAGTTACTACGAAGATGACAATGAAGCAGTCCTGCCAAGAAACATTGCCTGCATCAAAGCTTTTGAAAACGCCATGGCACTCGATATTTGCATGGGCGGCTCAACCAATACTATCTTACATTTGTTAGCCATTGCCTTAGAGGCTGAAATAGATTTTACGCTTGAGCATATGGAAGCGATGTCTCACGACATTCCCCAGCTCTGCAAAGTGGCCCCTAACTCTCCTCTTTATCATATGGAGGATGTCCACCGTGCCGGAGGCATTTTCGGCATTTTAGGCGAGCTTGATCGCGCTGGGAAAATACACACTGACATCCCCACTATTCATAGTGCTACGCTTAAAGAAGGGCTAGACAAGTGGGACATTATGCGCAATCCGAGCAGTGAAGTGCTGGAATTTTACCGCGCCGGCCCTGCAGGCATTCCAACGCAAACGGCGTTCTCTCAAGCAACTCGCTGGAGCAGCGTCGATGGAGATAGAGAAAACGGCTGTATTCGCTCTCTGGAAAACGCCTACTCACTCGAAGGAGGCTTAGCAGTACTTTATGGTAATATTGCACTCGATGGTTGCGTCGTCAAAACCGCAGGCGTTGATGAATCTATCCTTGTATTTGAAGGCAGAGCACATGTAACTGAATCACAAGATGAAGCGGTAGCAGACATTCTCGCCGACAAAGTAAAGGCCGGCGATATCGTTATTGTTCGTTATGAGGGCCCTAAAGGCGGACCGGGCATGCAAGAAATGCTCTACCCTACATCTTATATTAAATCCAAAGGGCTGGGCAAGGCTTGCGCGCTATTGACTGACGGACGTTTCTCTGGCGGAACATCTGGCTTATCAATAGGCCACGTCTCCCCTGAAGCAGCCGCTGGCGGCGCTATTGGACTAATAGAAAATGGCGACCAGATATTAATCGACATCCCCAACCGAGGTATCAATGTCCTCATTAGTGATGAAGAGCTAGCCACACGTCGCACAGCGATGGAAGCACGTGGCAAACTTGCCTGGAAGCCGGTTAAAGCGCGCCCGAGGAAGGTATCAGCCTCTCTAAAAGCTTATGCGCTGCTGGCCACTTCTGCAGATAAAGGAGCGGTTCGCGATCTATCCATGCTCGATTAAGCGACACCCAAGTGGTAAAGACTGTGCAGATACAGTCTTTACCATTGGATTATAGCGATTATCCAGAGTGAGCAGACATGCTCCTCTGAGCTCTTCTATCTCACAAGAGTAGTTATCCAGCATAAAAAAAGGGCTATAAGCCCTTTTTTTTGTCGGTAGATTAACTATGATCAGCAAACTATAATCTTTTACAAACGCCTTATCGCACTAGCCGTCGGTGTTGATCTGTTCAATTAATTCATTCAGCACTTCATCTGCTTTATCATTGTCAATCTGGCAAGTACCTGCCGCTTCATGGCCACCACCACCGTAGTTCAGCATTAACCCACCCACATTGGTCTTTGAGCTGCGATCAAAGATCGACTTACCAGTAGCGAAGACAGTATTCTGCTTTTTTACGCCCCAAATTCTATGGATAGAAATATTCACTTCAGGAAATAGTGCATAAATCATAAAGCGATTACCCGCCCAGATTTCTTCTTCCTGCTGTAAGTTAAGCACGACCAAGTTATCAAATATTTGCGAACAACGCTTAATCTGCTCGACAAATTTCATCTGCTGGTCCATATAAAGCTCGACCCGCTCTTTGACATCGGGCAGTGCTAAAATATTGTCGATATCATGATCTTTACAGTAATCAATCAAGTCCATCATCAATTCGTAATTTGAAATTCGAAATTCACGAAAACGACCTAAACCAGTGCGCGCATCCATCAAGAAATTGAGAAGCGACCAGCCTTTTGGGTCTAATATATCATCGCGTTTATACTGCGCAGAATCACCGATATCAACAGCCTCCATCATGTCTTCCCAAGCTTTGGGAAAAACATCAAAGCCACCGTAATAATCAAATACCACTCTCGCTGCTGAGGGAGCAGTAGGATCGATAATGTGATTCTCAGCTTTTTTGTTGCGAATTGTTTCTGATAAATGGTGATCAAACGCCATATGCACAGAAGGCACAAAGGGTAAATTAGTCGTGATGTCATTTTTGGAGACATCGACAGTCCCATCTTGCATATCCTTAGGGTGAACAAATTTAATATCATCCACTAAGTCTAAATGCTTGAGTAATACTGCACAGACTAAACCATCAAAATCACTGCGCGTCACTAAACGATATTTTGTTTCTGCCACTGGAATACCCTTTGATCAAATTTTATATAAACGATGAAGACGACATCTATCATTAAATATAGAGCTAAATAATTCAAATGCAACAGATGCGCTGCACTCTTCATCAACTAAAACTGCACATCCAGATAGCTAAAGGCTTATATTGCCTTTAACAATCTAGCTAGCAATTTAATCTACTCTACTCTAAACGTCCCTATTAAAGATAAGGTCCCACACTCCGTGCCCCAGTTTTTCTCCGCGGCGCTGGAATTTAGTGACCGGGCGTGTCTCAGGCTGTGGTGAATAGACATTTGTGCCAGCATTATTACTGTAACCTGCTGCCGACTCCATGACTTCCATCATATGCTCTGCATAATTTTGCCAATCTGTCGCCATATGAAAACAGCCACCTTGTTCTAATTTGGCCTTAATTTTTTGCGCAAATTCTGGTTGTACTATGCGTCTTTTGTGGTGCTTTTTCTTATGCCATGGGTCCGGGAAAAATAACTGCAAAGTGTTAAGAGAGGCATCGGGAATACATTTATCTAGTACATCGATAGCATCTTCAGAGTATACACGAATATTTTCTAACTCTTCCTCTGCAATTCTAGAGAGCAACCGGCCGACACCTGGACGGTGTACTTCAATACCAATGAAGTTCTTTTGCGGTGCATCTTTCGCCATAGAAATGAGTGACTCACCCATACCAAAGCCTATTTCTAGCACAGTATCAGCCTCACGACCAAACACCTGCTGTAAATCGATCATGCCCGCCTCAACGCTTAAACCAAAGATTGGCCAAACCTCTTCCAGCGCCCTCTCTTGCCCTAACGTTGTTCTTCCTGCACGCATCACGAAGCTGCGTATTGTGCGTAAATGTTGCTTTTGCTCTGTCATTTTACCTACCAATTAATCTTTTTCGCGTATTCCCCTAGTAGTTTGCGGGAGTTAACGCAGTCATTGCATATTTTAACCGCTATTTTAAACATAAGCCATTTGCTTGCAGTAATTCTCTAAAACAGCATAGATATATATCAACCAGTGGTCATATATGCCTTAAAAGCCATTGCGATAGACTCAACTCGATGAATCCTTTGCGCACATAAATAGCGATAGCCAGCCCACTAAAAAGGCAACTCCCCCAAGAGGGGTTAAATAGACTAACCATTGCATGGAACTAAATGCGAGCGCGTACAAGCTTCCACAAAATAGCAATATGCCAATGACAAAACTTAGCGCACAAACTTGTAGCCATTTAGAAGCTGTTTGTTTTAACAAAAGAATAGCGACAGCTAACAATGCTAGTGAATGATACATCTGGTAGCGACTTGCAGTATCCAACCAGGCAAGTTCTTTAGCACTTAACACTACCTTCAACCCGTGAGCTGCAAAAGCACCAACAGCCACCGCCGTAAAAGCACTTAGCGCTGCGATCATTAACCATCTTTTTGCCTGCATAAACTCACCATAAATTTCTTTAAACGAAAAAAAACCGCCTCTTGGACGGTTTCTCTTAGCGAAGTAGAGCTATTAAGCCATTAAACCGCTTTCTTGTGTGCCCATCGCATCTTTAAGCTTTTTCATCGCATTTTTTTCTAACTGGCGAATACGCTCAGCCGACACTTGATATTGCGCAGCAAGGTCGTGCAATGTTGATTTTGTATCACTTAACCAGCGCTGCGATAATATATCGCGACTGCGCTCATCTAAATCTTGCAGAGCACTGATCAATTTGCTCTCTGAATGTGCTTTCCAATTAGAACTTTCTAGCAGCGTTTCAGGGTTAGCGGTGTTGTCCTCTAGATATTGAGCAGGTGCAAAGTAAGCACTCTCATCATCATCAGCCCCCGTCATATCAAACGCGGTGTCAGTAGACGCTAAGCGCCCTTCCATTTCACGTAAGGTTTTAAGCTCAACACCTAAATCTTCCGCTATATTGGAAGCTTCCTGGTTATTCATCCAACCTAGGTCTTTCTTTTTAGAGCGAAGGTTAAAGAACAATTTACGCTGTGCTTTAGTTGTCGCTATTTTGACTATGCGCCAGTTTTTAAGAATGTACTCATGCATCTCTGCTTTAATCCAATGCACAGCAAAAGAAACCAGCCGCACCCCGACTTCAGGGTCAAAGCGCTTGACGGCCTTCATCATTCCAACGTTACCTTCCTGGATTAAATCACCCAGTGGCAAACCATAACCGGAATAACTTCTGGCAATATGCACAACAAAGCGTAAGTGAGACATAACTAGCTGGCGTGCAGCTTCTAGATCATTTTGATCTTTTAAGCGCTCCGCCAATACACGCTCTTCTGCCACACTCAGTACTGGAATTGTACTAATAGTCTGCAAATAAGCATCTAAATTTTGTCCTGGAGAAATATGATCAATTGCTAATAAGCTCTTGCCCATGTACCTAGTCACCTCGATTTTCTGTACTAATAAATTCTACTTTAGATGCGAATTATTACGCATCTATTAATGTCACTCAAATAAGGCAAACATATGCGCTAAAAGTTCCATTATCATTTCGCCATTCGCGCCAAAGTAAACATCGGCTACACAGCGAACATGAAAGCATACACAGTAAAATAATTATAGCAAGCAATTATAGATAATCGCCAGTTATCTAATCGCTGCAATCTTCAACAAATGGAATGACAGCTGATTTATACCGCCGTCGACGCCCCAAGCTAATGACTCAAATCCACCCTGACATTTCTTAAAAACACGCTATTGCGGTTCCAATTTAACCAGATATTTATTGACCGATATTAACGCGCCAAGCAAGCCAAGTATCGAGCTGACCAGTATCAATACGGTACCACCTACCAACCCTAAACCACTCAAAACAAAGTGACTTTGATATAACTGCGATAATTGTAACACGGGGGTTTTCATCAGTAACATCGCCAATTCTAACATCAGCAGCGCCACGACAGCGCCAGCTATGCCATAAAACAAACCTGAGTACAAAAAGGGACGGCGTACCCATGCATTAGTAGCTCCCATCAATTTAGAGACCAAAATTTCATCTTTACGACTTTCTACATTTAAGCGAATGGTATTGCCGATAATGAGCAATATTGCAAATGCTAACAATAAACTAAGCGCAACAATCGCTCTTTCAACGACCAACACAATACCGTTAAATCGTTTAATCCATTTGAGATCTAATACCGCCTGCTCCACTTGCTCTAGTGCTTTTAACTCTTTTGTCAAACCCTCTAACGCCGCTTCATTATTGTCTTTAGCCAAGACATAGACCACCGCAGGTAGTGGGTTTTTCTCTAGCGATCCCAAAATATCAGCAAGCCCAGATTGCTGTTTGAACTCCAGCAACCCCTGTGAGGAATCTACCAAATCAATGGCAATTAAGTCCGGTCGCAACAATAGCATTTGTACGAAGTGATCAACCTGACTGGTTGATAAATCGGTGTGCAGAAAGAGAGAGATCTTATTTTCATTATCCCAACTGTCACTCAAACGGGACACATTACTCAATGCACTGAGCAAAAAACTGGGCAGCGCCAAAGCAACCGCCAACACCAATACCGTCATAAAGGTCGACATCGGCGCTGCAAATAATTGTCTTAGACAGTCTTTAGCAACATCTGCATGATGCGCTTGCCACTGCCTGCGTTTGTCTTTTGCCGATAACCGGTGCTGCTGTGCACCGCGCACATTATTAGGGTTATCAGACATC
>Ga0209395_1000753_pt1 | contig 46804 bp, 39 predicted proteins | sample GOMGulsemesocosm_3_FD_184635 | JGI IMG/M metagenome (GOLD analysis project Ga0209395, IMG submission 184635) | Methane-oxidizing microbial communities from mesocosms in the Gulf of Mexico - GOM9D Gulf of Mexico (SPAdes) (version 2) | ecosystem: Environmental > Aquatic > Marine > Cold seeps... | reverse complement strand
AAGCGCAGAGTAAAAAATTGGTGTAGGAGGTATTCTAATTGATGAGTGACGTGGACCTGGTGCCAGAAATATGCCCAGGCAATTTGCTGAATTTCTCTAGATTTCGTTATCAATTCCTATTTCTTCTAATAACCAGTCTCTAAAAGCGGCGGCCTGTGGATGGTTCAATTTTGAGCTGGCATACACAAGGTAGAATGCCTCTTCTGTTGCTATTTTTTGATCAAGCGGTATCACTAATCGCCCAGCTTTTACCATTTCATCAACCAAATTTGTTCGCCCGAGAGCCAGTCCCGCACCAAGTGCCGCCATTTCCAGTGCAGTCGCCATGGTGTCAAACTGAAAACGCTGGTTTATTTCAATAGGACTGTGTTCGGTTTGGCTCAGCCAGTACCCCCAGCCTTCTTCGAAACCGATAATATGTAATAGTGTGTGATTGGCTATATCGTCAGGTGTTGCCAATGGTGGACTGGTTTTAAGGTAATTAGGGCTGCACACAGGAAACAGCTCATCCCATGTCAGGCGGTCGACTTGCTTTGCTCCCCATTTTCCATGTCCATAACGGATTTCCAAGTCGTTATCGACCGTATCATCTATAACGCTGTCCCAAAGGTTGGTAGTCATCCGTAAGTTAATATCGGGGTGTTTAGCTACAAAACGATACAATTTGGGTGCTAGCCAAGAGAAAAAAAACGACAATTGGACATTGACCGTGAGCAGCTTGCTGCGCCCTTGGCCAAAAATTTCTTGCGTTGCTGATTTTAGGCGTTCTACTGACTCCTGTACTGCGGGAAGGTAAGCTTGGCCAGCATTGGTTAGCTCTAATCCTCTAGCTAAACGTTTGAATAATACGCAGCCCAATTGGTTTTCAAGCCCTTTAATTTGGTGGCTGACAGCTGCTTGAGTAAGGTTTAATTCGATGGCGGCATGAGTAAAACTTAAATGGCGAGCTGAAACCTCAAATGCCCGAACCCAATTAAGCGGTGGTAAACCTTGATTCATGCCGATCTCCTATTTTCGTGAATTTACGCCCTTAGTCGCTCAATTCAACTCATAAATTATGTTATACCATTGGCATGTTTTTTGTTGGCATTTATCGTTTTGGTTCTTCAGCAGGTTGAGCCTCCCTGTCATTTTATTATCTATTTCGCCATCACCGCCGGAGTTCTATAGTTTACTTATCGCGACTGCGATTAAGCACCGATACAACGGTACCGTACATACCAAAACGCCTTAATTAACGAAGCGAGCTTCAAGAGAGAAGGGAGTATCTTTCCCAGTGATTTTTGTATATTCATCCGTGCCGTACAAATTGTGATCTGTTTTATTAGATGATGTGAAAAATCTTTATGAAAGAAGGAGCGAGTAATGAGAGTACGATTATTAACAATAACTCAGATTATTCGGGAAAAAATTATCCCGATGATGCAGCGGTTTTTCGAGCACATCTATGAGCCGCAACATAGTTTCGCGCTTAAATAAATACGCCGGCAGCTGCACTAAGATGTTTCTCATTGCGCATCCTGCATGAGCCAATCGGTTCGCTGTTTTAACGCCCGCGCCCAGAGAAAATTAAATCCATTGCGAGTACGACGGCCCAATTCTGGCATCAAGATAAACATATCACTCGACAGTACGTCATTATCTAAACTCACCATTTTGGCCAACTCAGGGCTTAAAAACTCCTGGGTTTTGGCATTAACGGCGCGTGCCGATAACTCTTCAACTAGCACTACCGCCTGAAACTCGGGACTTAATGAAAAATTAATCCATTCCTCAGCAATAAGCTTAAGTTGAGGGCGATTTTCAAGCGTGTGGCTGATCACATAATTATCAATCCAAGAGGGCGTTTTTTCCTTCAACGGCGCCCACCTCCAGTCGTCTCCTCGCTCACGCAACGCCGATAACGAAAATCCCCAGGAAGTTGCCAGGAGCATGTTATCCATATTATCGGCTGAATCTACACCTTCCCAAAAATTGTCGCTGTAACGAGCCAGCGTGGCAAGCCTGTTCCTGAAACGGGCATTATTAAAGGTATCAAAATGTTTCAGATCCTCCTCATCATAACCAAGCCCCAGAGCTGTAATATAAACATTGTGCTCACCCAAATTAGCAATGGTATATAAATCACGATAACGTGGTTCCCACAATACAGCCCAACTGGTTGGCGGAACAGTGATACGGTCAGCGTTATAAATCAACCCATAAGGCCCCCAAGCCAAAGGGGCGCCATAGGTTTCCCCCTGATGAATCAAGTGCGAAAGCCCTTTGAAATTACTTTTCAAATCAGCGTAGTTAGGGATGTTTTCAAGATTCAGAGGCAACACTAGCCCTAGGTCAAATATACGGAAGCGCTTATCATTAATGTGGTTATGCGATGGACTGATAACATCTGCCGTTTTTAGTCGTAGCGCCCGATAACAATCTTCTACTTCAGCAATGTGATTTACGTCCAGACGGAGGCGAACATTATATTTTTTCAGTATATAGCGCTCAAACTGATGGCGTTGAGATACTGGCGCATAGCCTTCCCAAACCAACAATCTTAGTACCTGCGTCTCAGCCATTGCAGTTGGTATCATGAACAGCAACAGGAAAAACAGACCACACTGCTTCCTAAGCCACCTTAAAGCTTTACTGTTTTGCATGCTGAATATCTTGTGTAGCAGCCACTTGACGGCACTCATCATTAAATTTCAGACATCGCCTCGCCACTTCACTAATCTCTACGTCGCTTCGTTGCACTGAGCAATTTCATCGGACAACGCGGTGGCAGGAATAAACTGGTCGGGGGCAAGCTTTTTTAAAGGCTAAGACTAGGAGAGGGTTATTAACATTACTATTAATGAATGTTAAATATTGTTAATGCGAAAGAGGATTTTTTAATTAATGTTGAATATGAGGTGCATATTTCTATAAGTATTGTGTTTGTTATTTGCATTCCAATTTTCATATAAAAAAGTTTTTTAAAAGAGTAATCTCTATTAAGCAGGTAGTTTTTTATTTATGCATCTGAGGGATATGCGTTATTGACTGTTTCGATAAATGATGTGAATAAAGAATCTTTATGGAAGAGGGTGATTGTAATGAGAGCACGACTATTAACAAAAATAATGCTGTTAGGATTGTTTGCGAGCGTTCTAACGAGCCCAGCTTGGTCAAAAGATACCCCGTCAACGACAGACTTTATTGACGGGGATGTGGTTCTTCAAAAAGACGCCGATAAAGCCGGTGCCTACCGATACGAAAGCCCCGGATTAGACCTCTCAAGTTACGACAGAGTCATCATTGCACCAGTCGAAATATGGATACACCCCAAGTCCAAATACAAGGGCTCCAGCCCTGATGATTTAAAATTAATCAGTGATACATTTATCAACTCATTAGTTAGTGAGCTTGAGCCTGCCTATCCTGTTGTTAGTAAGGCCGGGCCCGGTACTATGCTCGTCAGACTTGCTATTACTGACGTCAAAATGAAAAAGAAAAAACGTGGGCTTCTTGGCTACACTCCCATTGGAATTATTGTTACGGCAGCTAAGGATGTAGCGGGGTCAAGGGTTTCGCTACAAAGCGCAGGTATCGAAGCGGAGTTGCTGGATGCTCAAACAGGAGAGAGGCTGGCCGTGCTGGTGGACAAAGGGTTAAAAGCCCCGAAAGATAAAAAAGAAAAATTGTCTTGGGATGATATTGATCAACGGCTTCGTTTTTATGCTAAACGTTTTCGAGCCAGACTGGACGCTGCAAACCAATGAAATGATAACTTATATCAATAGGTTGAGGATATTAGTGAATGAAAACTCTTAGCAAATTTCTTTTGCTGCCGCTGGCCTTAGTTATGCTTACCGGTTGTGGTAGCGACGACATAAAAAACATCAATACCAGTACAACTATGGGTCAAGAGCTTGTTGATTTAAAGGCAGCAAAGGATGATGGAATTATCACTGAAAAGGAATTCAAACGAGCCAAAGAGGATATTTTAGACAAATATGGTGATTAACATTTGCTGAGTCTACCCCTGTTGTTTGTACAGTTTCTTCTTAAATAGATTGTCTTGGGTTGGAAAACTTCAATATGATTTTTTAATTAAAATAATAATTGTAGGCAGCAGGGACATCATGATGACGCGCTTTTTTTTATCCATTCTGTTGCTCGTATCAAGTTATATTTTTGCTTTATCCAGCGCACTTGCTGATTTACCTGAGGATGATCGACCTAAGATCGGATTGGCTTTAAGTGGTGGTGGTGCACGTGGCGCCGCCCATGTCGGTGTCATCAAAGTGCTGGAAGAACACCATATTCCCATTGATTACATCGCTGGCACCAGCATGGGCTCAATCATTGGTGGTTTGTATGCTTCTGGTATGAGCACCGATGAGATTGAGCTTCAACTCAAGAAAATCGACTGGGATGAAGTTTTTCAGGATAAACGCTCCCGCCCTGACCGATCACAACGTCGCAAAGATGATGACAGGCTTTACTTGGTGAAAGGTAAGCTTGGTATTGAACATTCCAACGTTAATTTACCCACTGGCCTAGTTTTAGGTCAGAAATTCGATCTCATCTTAAAAGCATTAACTTTGCCTGTAGCGGATGTTAATGATTTTGACCGTCTTCCCATCCCGTTCAGAGCTGTTGCGATGGATATTACAACAGGTGATGAGGTTGTTATCGGTAGTGGCGATTTAGCCATGGCAATGCATGCCAGCATGGCAATTCCTGGGGCTTTTTCTCCAATCGAATTAGAAGGGCGTTTGCTGGTTGATGGCGGAGGTGCAAATAACCTGCCTATTTCAGTGGTAAGAAGTATGGGAGCGGATATTGTCATTGCCGTGGATATCAGTACACCTTTACGTAAAAAAGAAGAAATCGCGACAATATTAGATACAACTACTCAGCTGACTGGAATCCTGACACGTCGTAATGTTGAGGCACAGATAAAAATCTTAACCGATAAAGACGTGTTAATTGTCCCTGAGCTTGGTTCGATCTCTAACATGGGGTTTGATCGTTCAGAGGAAGCTGTTCGTGCTGGCATGGAGAAGGGGCGGGCTATGGAGTCAAAATTGGCCCTATTGGGAATAGATGAGGAAAGCTATAACAACTATTTAGCTCTGCAGAAACGTCCTGAAAGAAAGGTTCCCGTCATTAGTTTTGTCCGTTTTGAAAATGATTCAATGTTGTCTGTGGAGGTCATAAGAGAACACTTCAATCTAGAGACAGGGCAACCCTTTGATATAGAAAAAATTGAATCGGGCATTGCAGCTATCTATGGGTTGGATATTTTTGAAAGTGTGCGTTATGACCTCGTTACTGAAGAGACCGTAGGGAAGCGCGAGACAGGCTTAATAGTTAGTGCAACGGAAAAAAGCTGGGGCAGTAATTCGTTACAAGCCGGCCTAGAGCTGAGCAGTAACTTAACCGGTCAATCGTCTTTCAATATAGGTGTCGCTTATACGAAGCAACCGCTCAATGAGCTCAATGGGGAGTGGCGGACTGCCTTCCAACTGGGTGAAGAGCCAGCGCTTTTCACGGAGCTTTATCAGCCCCTAGATGCTGCTGCAAACTACTTTGCCAGTGCTGCTTTGCTTTGGAATACCGATAACGTCAGGTTATTTGGAGATATTGGTGGTCGAGCCGATGTGGAATATGACATTGAGCGCTACGGTTTGAGGTTAGGTGTTGGGCGTAATTTTGGACGATGGGGAGACCTGCGCCTAGGTTTGACCAGGCTTTATGGTGATGCAGATGTTGAAGTGGGCGGGCCAGCGTTCAGAAGCTTTGATTATGACGATGGTTACTTTTCTGTCAGAGCCCGCTCAGATACTTTGGATAATCTTAATTTCCCTCGCTCAGGTGGTTTGAATAGTATTCAGTGGCTGACCGCCAATGATTCACTAGGCGCGGACACTGATTATGATCAGGTTCAGTTGCGTCTTTCAGGTGCCAAGAGCTGGGGGGATGACACCCTGCTGGCTGGATTTAGGTTTGGTAGCACTGTCAGCGGCGAGACGCCTATTTATAACCGCTTTAGATTGGGTGGTTTCTTGTCACTCTCCGGCCTGGAAGATAACGAAATATCAGGTCAACATGCTGGCATAATGTCACTTATCTACCAACGCCGCATTTTCAAAAGTCAGTTGATACCAGTGTATGGAGGTGTTGCTGTACAAGCCGGTAATACTTGGGAAAGCCGGAGTGACATTAGCGCGGACGACTTGCTTGGGAGCGGTACGCTGTATTTAGGTGCCGATACGCCCTTAGGCCCGCTTTATGTCGGTTTTGGCTTAACTGAGGGCGGGAATAATGCGGCTTACCTTTTCCTAGGGCAGCCATTCTTTAGGGCTATAGAGTAATGGCGGAGTAGCGTGTTTCCCGCAAGTGTCTAGAAAGTAAAAGTTACGGAGTGAAATAACTCTATCTTGTCGAGCAGGCAACGTTAATGAAATGGATTAGACGCCTATTGGCCATGCTGGTTGGTCTATTGGGCTGTGTGTTAATACTGGCGTGCACCGCCTTTTTTCTTGATGAATCTGCTTACAAACGCGTGCTTGCCTGGAGTGCTGAACGTTTTCTTGATAGCCAGCTAATTATCGAGGGACCTATCAGGGTTGCCATATCCAGTGACCTTTCCTTTTCATCTGAGAGTATTCTCCTCAAAGCTAATGACGATAGCTACAGGTTATCGGTCGGAAGTTTTAATACGAGTTTCCGGCTAGGATCATATTTTCGAACCGGAACTTTTTGGTTTAATAGCCTAGAGCTGTCGGACGTTAATCTCGAAGTGACGGAAACCTCTGATGAGAATTTTACTCTCGAAGACGTGTATATCCCACCTTTTGTGATTGGGAAAGCGCAAGTTAATAACCTCGAATTTTCCTTTCAGGAACGTCCTCCTGGCACGCTACAGTCATTCTCTCTATCTGAACTCACACTTGGGGAGTTGGGCGAATACCAACCTCTGTCATGGCGTGCAGTTGGTTTGTTTGAAGCGCAGCCCTATGTTTTACAGGGTACGATTTCACCACTGGCACAGCTCATTGAAGGTAGAGAGCCTCAAGAGTTACAGTTGGAACTCAGCAGTGGGCCCATTAATGTCAATATTCAAGGTACGGTTGACGATCCTCTGAATGGTCGTGGTCTTGATCTAAAGCTTCAGTATGAGATCCCTCAAGTTGTGAATATCATTGAAATCCTTGGGAAGAATATTCCTCAACTGGGAAGCCTGAAGGGTTCGCTGACCGTGCGTGGTGATTATGTGGAACCACGGTTTGAAGACATCGATCTACGTTTGCAGCGAGGCAAGGAAGTCGAGCTGATTATCAAAGGTTCGATTGCCAATGCGCTGACTGGCGAAGGGGTGGATCTGCAACTGGACGGGCAGTCAAACAATCCGGACATACTTTCGTGGTTGTTGTTTAGAAAATATGAGGATGTGCAAAGGATTCAGGTCAGTGGGAGATTAAAAAAAGATATGACACGCTTTTCTTTGCATGATGTAAATGCTTCTGCAGAAACGTCAGATGGACTAAAGCTACAGCTCAGTGGCAGTGCTGTCATCCAGCTAGCAGGTTACCAGCTAACGCATTCGGATGCGGGCCTGACGGTGCAATTCCATTCACCGACTTTAGCAGCTACAAAATTAATCGGAATGTCTGATATGCAAGATCTGGGGCCGGTCAATGGTTCTGCGGCTCTGGCGCTGAGTGTAGACGCTGTGGGCATCTACAATATTGATGTTGGTATTGGCAGCCTTTCCAGTAGTCAGATTGCGCTCAAGGGCGATGTCGGTTATGTACCGCTATCAGAAAAGCCGTTGTTATCTGGACTCAAACTGAAAACCGACATCAAGACACCTGAGTTCGCCAAACTAGCTAAACAATTTAATTTAGCGCTGCCTGCGCTGGATTCCGCACGACTACGCGGCATATTGGTTTCTCAGGGTGCCGAACTGGTACTGCAAGATGCCAGTCTCGACATCAGAGTTAAAGATCAGTTAACACTACATGCCACCGGCATGCTGGTAACGCAGCTTTACGACCCTAGCCACGTTAACGTTGCAATGGATGTGAATATTCGAGCTAACGAATTTGCAAGGTTGGCAGAACCCTTGGGTTACAGGGGGCCTGAGCTGGGAAATGCCGTGATCACGGGACGGTTGGAAAGCAGGGAATCCGAATTATTGTTCAGGGATGCCAAGCTTACGATTGGCTCAGTTGAAGATCCGTGGATCCAGGCAAACGGCATACTAACGACTGACGTTGAGATAGCGCAGTTACACTATAAAGGGAAAATAGCGCTGGGCAGTACGCATGGTTTGACAGAGGTTAGTGCCCGTCTGCAAGACGGAAAACCGATACTCGACGGTAACATCGAGATACCGGTGTTGCATCTGGATGATTTTGGAGCGGGATTGTTCGAAGAAAATATTTCTATCGCAACGACTGATACTCCCAAGGTGGCAGAAAGCCCTTATATCTTCAGTCGTGAAGCGTTGAATATAGAATTCCTTAATACCTTTGATCTCGACTTAGCTCTATCTATCGACGAAGTTGAGAGTGGCGGGCGTGTAATTGACAGTGTTAACGGTAGGTTGCGACTGAATAACGGGCAACTGAGCATTGATCCATTAAACCTCGTGTTCGAGGGAGGTAATACCGATATTAAACTGGATGTTCTGGCAACGGGCACACCAGAATATCGACTGTTGATTACTTCCGATGATGTTTCCTTAGGAGCCTTGATGGCTCAAATTCAGGATAATGTGCCTATCCAGGGCTATTCGAGTATGTACCTTGATTTACATACCCAAGGGCACTCGCTGCACGAAATGGCATCGGCTCTGTCGGGCAGTGTTAGCGTGGGGTTTGAGAATGCCAAGATACCTCGTAACTATGTTGAATTTTTGTCTATTGATGTTTTCGGCTGGGTGCTTTCCAAAACCGTCAGCAAAGAACAGTATTTGGATCTTAATTGCTTAGTAATGGCGGTTAAGGTTAGTAATGGGGATGTAAAAAGCGAAACAATCAGTGCCGATGGCGATCGTTTGAGCATCAGTGGACAGCTCAACATGAATCTCGGTGATGAAACGCTAGATATTGTGCTCATACCGGAACAGAAAAAACGTGTCTTCTCTTCGATAACCCCCGTTAAGGTGGTGGGCCCTATGCGTGCTCCTGTGATCACAGCTATTCCTGCCAAGGCCGCATTACAAGAGATTGGTGCGATGGCTCTGCTACCGGGTGTGCTTGTACCATTACGTATGGGTGAGAAATTATGGGCGTTGTTGGACGATGGCGACAAGGTTGGAGGCGGTTGCGTTAAGGTTCGCTGAAGGTCTGACAACAAGTGGATGGGGAAATCATCCACTTGTTGATTATTCACATAATTATGACAAACGAACTGCACCTTTCATAACCGCCCGTGATGAACCTATTTTCTGACTAGAAATAGCAGTATTTCCCCCTCAGTTTTAAACATTACATCAAGGGCTCTAATACGGCTCCAAAGCCAGATACCAGTAGTGATCTTACCTGTTTATCACCAAGCCCCGTACCTGGAAACTGCCCCACGTTACGGTAGTTTGAATAAAAATCAGGGTGCTCTCTAGGTACCGGTTTCTTTCCTTCTTTTAACTCATAGCTGCTGGTATACCTGAATGGCCAAAGGTCAAACAGGGGTAAGGCGCGTGAAACAGAGGCAAAAATTCCACTGATATGGCCCAATACCGGGACTTTCTGGCGTCGTGCAATGATCCAGCTGTTCTCTGCTTGAGTTGCTAAGCGGATTCTTCTATTTAACGCACTGGCAAACTCGGCATCTTTTATTATTAAAACTGACTCAGTGTTAAGGCTGCCCGACCTGGGGTCGAAATTGTGTGATCCAATCACAGCATATTGATTATCGATGACCAATGATTTGGCATGAATGCTGATAGCTGCCTGCTTGTTTACTGGTGTCGAAGGAATAAAAGTTCCAGCATCCACTGGGGTGTTCTTTAGTTCGAAGATATTGAACCTAAGTTTTTTCAAATTTCGTTTTTTATGCTTAAACCCCAGCGCATAAACATAATAATGGTCGGCAGTTGCCAAACTGTTTGTGGAAATACTGAACTCTATATCGGGATTACTTTTACGCAACTGACGAAGTTCGCTATAGGCGTTATCACTGAGAACAAAGTAAGGAGTCTGAACAAGGATAGACTGCTTGGCTCCGCGAATGATCTTTTTGAATTCACCGCGAATACGTTCATCGGAGGACTCGTTTTCAACAAAGGGTTTAAGTGGCCGGTCAGCACTAAAAAGCACATCGTCTACAAGGTACGCAGTTTGTAGAAACAGTTGATCAATATGTTGGTAGTCATTTGCTTTATCCGACAATTCTTTGAAGTTTTCATCATTAGGGCGTGGAACTGGGGGAAGTGTTCGCTGTTTGTCTCCGTCAAAAATCACTGCTCGGGTGTCTTTAAGTTGGTCAACACTTTGAGAAATAGGGGTGCTCCAAAATTCCTCAAAAGATACCTGCATGGTGGTTGTGGCAGGCCCAATAACCAGTACATCACGATCAATAAAATTGAATTTATCATCCCGGTCGAAATACTTATCTTCAATATTTCTACCGCCAGCTAGGCCCACCAGTCCGTCAAAAATCATCACCTTATTGTGCATGCGGTGATTGAGTTTCTTAAAATCAAAAAGCACGTCCGTCACAAGATCGGTTCGTGACGTAATGGCTTTACCTTGCGTCGGGTTATAGAGCTTTATTTTTAGATTTTGGTGCGCAACAGCGGCACTAGCAACGTTGCCAGGATCAGAACCGGAATTCATTTGGTCGGCAATGATTCGCACCTGTACGCCACGCTGTGCTGCCTTTAATAATTCATCGAATATTAACTTTGCCGATTCGTCGCTACCCCAGATGAAGGTCTGGATATTAATACTTTTTTGGGCCGCTCGAATCAGGTGTACTCTGGCTTGCAGCGCTTCATCGCCGATATCCAACAATGTCACATAATGTTTTGGCGGCGAGCTCGATGTTTTTTTCGAAATTTCATGCGCTTTTTCTAATAAAGGGGAGAGGATAGCGCAACTATCGGCTATTGAACCTGCACATGTGGTATGACTATTTCCAATGGCGCGAGGAAGTATTTGAAGGGCAACGTCGGTATTTGTTTTGAATGTTGTGCTGGAGCAGCCTAACAGTGTCGTAACGGATAATAAAACAGCGGCAAGCGCTGGCATATATTTCACTAATTACTCCTTTTCTTAGTTATAAAGGCGCAACAACAAAACAACAAAACAACAAAATTGTTTGGGTGTGACGTTTAATTCTTATTCTGTAACCTGTCAGCCATGTGTGCGCCTACCAAACTGGCTACTAAAATAGCCATATAAAATTGACCGCAAATGGCTTCAAAATATGCAAGTGTACGGGCAGCTTCGTTGAGAGGGCTAACATCTCCATAACCTAATGTAGTGAGCGTAACAAAGCTGAAATAGATAAATTCCCAGACGGGTTGATCCTGCTCTTGTATCGACAACCCCTGGAAAGCATTAATCGTTAGCAGGTCAATAAATAAATACAGGATTGCCCAAATCACACCGATTAGAAGATAAATGCATACTGAGCCCACTAGCTTGTTAGTTGAAATTTTACCGCTAAAAAGAATCTGTTTCATCGCAATTCCTACGGACAAAATGCAATACATAAGAACGACGAATAATGACAAAAGAATTGTGTTTCGAGACTCTACAAAAAAATTAAAGATAGAGAGAGTTATGCCAGCGATCGCGAGAACTGAAGCGATATAAAACCATCGTTTGAGACCATATAAGCTCCATATACCAATCATCATGATTGATATGAAAATCGACGACAAGCTTAGTTTCGTGGCTCCTGGAAAGTACTGTTCCGCAGTAGGGGCAACTATCAGCAATATAAGCAGCCCAACCAACATATAAATGAAATTTCCCTGTTTCATAAAGCCTCAGCGGTAGACCTTTCTGTTTCTATTGGAAGTGCTCAATACCCTGTGAAGAGGTGCATTCGAGTTCGTAGCGTTCCCTGGCTGCAGTTCTACGAACAGGCTTTCCTTTCAGATCTTCAATTTTTTGAAGCAAACCGTTGCAATAGTCCTCAGTATTTTCATTCGTTGTTTGAGTGTCTGTTTTAAAATTGTAAGGTGGATATGTTTCTTGCGACATCGGGCTTGAGGACTCCGGTTCAAAAACAATGGATTGGTTTGTTCCATTATCTCTAGCAAAAGAGATCAAAGGAGTAAGGATCAGAAAGAGGGCACACAGCTTTGTAGATTTCATGGATACATTCTCCAAATATCTTAGTCAAACTGTTTTAGGGTTCCGTACAACAATCTTATTTTGAAATTCAACAATAGTGAACAGGGATATATGTTTCTTGTAAGGTTATATGTATCAAAATTTACTACATAAGTCTTATTTTTAGTGTTATTAGTTTTGGAGTAGACTTAAAAATAGACGCCTTAAAGGTCTTGCACATCAGTGACCTCTTTGTAGAGGAAGGACAATATTTTTACGCCCATTTTGTATTTATGCTTATAAATGGAGAGTGAATGACCCAAGCCATAAAACATGTTGTAAGAGCAGTCTTAATTCCAATTTTTATGCTGGCTACTCTCGCTGGCTGCTCAACCTCCCCAGTTACATCACAGCTAAAATTCAACTCGCTGATTATCCATAACAACTCAGATGTCGCACTCAAAGACGTAAAAATTAAAGTGGAGAAAACTGGCGCACTTGCCTATTGCAGCTTGATCCTTCCTGAAAGCTCTTGTTCGACAGGTTTTCCTGACAAACGTTATCAAGGCAACCCTATTTACATTTCTTGGACGCACAATGGACAGAGCAATGTGGCCGGCCCCGTAATGGTAGAACTTCCGCAAAAAACATATAGTGAAAAAGGTGCTAGCGCTTTACTTGAATTCACTTCACCTGAGTTAATTTCTGCGCGATTTGTTTACTAATAAGCATACATAGTAACTAGAGGTTGGGTGGTGCGCTGTTATTAATTGCCCAGGAATAATTTGGTACATACAAAACCTACTTGGTAGGTCGCAGGCTGTGAAAGAGGGAGCAAGGCAAGCGAGGTGACTTTAAGTTTTTTCTGGTTTTAAAAACGCTTATTACACCAATGGAGGTTCTCCATGTATCTGGATTTGGCTTTACTCGCGGGTTGTGCGTTGTTGTTTAGCTGTGTGGCTGGTCGGATTGAAAAATCTTCGATCACAGGGCCAATCGTCTTTATTCTCTTTGGATTTCTTATTGGACCACTCGGCCTTGACTGGTTATCTCTGGAAGTAAAAGCTAATACTCTCAAATTTTTGGCCGAGCTAACCCTTGCTTTGGTGTTATTTATTGATGCAGCCACCGTTGATTTAAAAGTTCTACGCCGCGAATCAACTATTCCAGTACGGATGTTATTGATCGGGCTACCTTTGACCCTGTTATTCGGCTTCGGAACAGGCGTCGCATTTTTTAACGAGCTTTCATTAATCGAGGTGGCGTTGCTCGCAACTATCTTGGCGCCCACCGACGCGGCGCTCGGCCAAGCGGTACTTAAGAATGAATCGGTACCTGCTAATTTACGACAGGGTTTAAATGTAGAAAGCGGCCTGAATGATGGGATCTGTGTTCCCATACTGTTTGTATTTCTGGCTCTTGCTGTAGGCGGATCAGATCATGGTTCCGGTGATCATCTGGCGCTGATGTTACTAGCAGAAGAGTTAGGGATTGGTTTGTTAGTGGGTGTAGTGCTGGTACTACTGACCGTTTATATGATCCGTTATGCTCGTTCACGTGATTGGTTGACTCATACCTGGATTCAAATCCCGGTTATTGCGCTTGCCATCACCTGTTTTGCCACGGCTCAGTATGTGGGTGGAAGTGGCTTTATCGCCGCGTTTTGTGGCGGCTTATTGTTTGGACACCTTTTAAGAAATCACCGCGAAGAGTTTTTGCGTGCAGCAGAGGGCACAGGGGATACCTTTGCGCTCATTACCTGGGTTCTATTCGGCGCGGCTGTCGTGGGACATTCTATAGGTAACCTCACATGGGCGATTGTTGGTTATTCAATTCTGAGCCTGACCATCATTCGTATGCTACCTATTTTTGTTTCGTTATTAGGATCTGGCACCCCAACCGAAGCTAAATGGTTTTTAGGCTGGTTCGGACCGCGTGGTTTAGCGAGCGTCGTTTTTGCGGTTATTGTCATCAATGAGAACCTTCCCCATGGTGATACGATCACCACAACAGTTTCTGTAACGGTTGTGCTTAGCATTGTATTACACGGGATTACAGCTAACCCCTGGGCGAGGCGTTGGGGCAATAAAAACAAGCAATAACAGAATGATAGGGCGGTGTTCTGTAACTTTTATTGTGTTATGTTTAAGGTAACTCGAAGCGCTAATTGATGCGTTTGTTGTTAGAGCTAAAAATGCCTGGTCACTGAAATATACAGTTGAACGGAGGAACACATGCTCGATTATGTGGCATTAGGAATTCTAATCTTCGCATTCATTACACTGTTTTACGGCATCATTGCCATTCACGATATCCCCTACGAAATCTCAGTACACCGCAATCATCCGCATCAGGATGCCATCCATTATGCTGGTTGGATTAGTCTCTTTACTCTGCACGCCATCTGGCCTTTTCTGTGGATTTGGGCAACCTTATATCGTGAAGATAGAGGTTGGGGCTTCGTGAAAGAGGGGGCCGCTGAAGGCGGTAGTTCTCCTGGGGAAACGCAGCTAGCCACTATTGAACAGAGGCTCGATCAATTAGAAGCGTCTTTCAAAGCTTCTTCTGCAGATAAGCAACGTGAAGGGGAGAGTGAATAATGGATTTATTATTAATACTCACCTATGCCTCTATCTGCATTGCTATATTCAAAATTTTCAAAATTCCGCTGAATAAATGGACAGTTCCCACTGCTATATTGGGCGGAATTTTTCTTATCGGCGCGCTGATTTTATTAATGAATTACAACCACCCCTATTCAGAAATGAGTCGGCAGTATTTTGTTACCACGCCGATAGTGCCTAATGTGAACGGACAAGTGATCGGAGTGCCTGTTAAGGGTAATGTTCTGCTTGAAAAAGGTGATGTGCTATTTCGTCTTGATCCGGAACCTTTTCAGAACAAAATTGATTCACTTAAATCAAGAATGTCTGCTGCTAAAGCTGATTACTCCCGTGCGAATGAGCTATTTAAACGTGACGCTGGCAGTAAACGTGATCTTGATTTAGCGACGGCTAATTTAAATGATCTAAAAGCGCAGCTGGCACAGGCTGAATACCAATTAGAACAAACAACTGTAAGGGCTCCAGCGAAGGGTTATGCAACTCAAGTTGCCTTAAGACCGGGCATGCGGGCAGTGAGTTTGCCGTTGCGCCCGGTGATGGTATTCGTGAGTGCTGAAGGCCACTATCTGATCGGTTGGTTCAGGCAAAATAGTCTGTTACGTCTTGAAGCGGGTAGTGAAGCGGAAGTGGCATTTGACGGCATTCCCGGTACCGTTTTCACTGGCGAGGTTCAAATGGTTATGCCCGCTTTAGCAGAGGGCCAGGTACAGGCAACAGGGAACCTGATCAGTGCACAAATGTCGCCACGTGCTGGTCGCATCCCTGTTTTGATCAATATTACCGACCCAAGATATGAAGCCTATGCCAGTAAAGTTCCTGGTGGGTCATACGCACAGGTAGCGATATACAGCGAACATTTCCACCATGTGGCGATTATGCGCAAGATTTTATTACGTATGTCTGCGTGGATGAATTATCTCTTCCCATTCCATTAAGTTGGTAATACGTGATTGCGCAAAGCTTTGGAGATGCTCAAATGGTACATAAAAGAAACACCCTAACCGCAATCGGGTTTACGCTCTTTATGACCGCTTGCGCAGCGCCATCACAGGGACCATCTCAAGCCGAAGTGGTCGAAAAAGCCTTACCTGAAACCACCGATATTGCCGCTAAATGGGGCAGGATAGTCAGCGAGGGGACGGTTAAAGATGGTTGGCTTGCCTCTTTCAACGATGAAAAATTGGAACTAATTGTTAATGAGGCATTAAAAAATAACCGTGGCTTGGCAGCGGCATCTGCTAATTTGGATATTGCGGCCGGAATGGCCACGCAAGCCGGTGCACAATTAATGCCTGCTGTCAGCGTAGGAGGCGGCGGGCAAAGCACCAGTCGAGGAGGTAATAGTACAAACACCTCCGGGATCTCCTTGAATGTGGAATGGGAAGTCGATGTCTGGGGTAAGCTTCGTGCAGGAGCCAGCGCAGCCGAAGAATCCTTCCGTGCCACGGAAGCTGATTTTGAATTCGCTCGCCAATCTCTGGTTGCACAAACTGCTAAAGCCTGGTTTTTAGCCACTGAAGCAAATCTACAGAAACGCTTGTCTGAAGATTCAGTAAAGATCTATGGGAAAATACTGGAAATTTCGCAAACGCGGGTAGAAGTTGGCAAAGCGCAACAGCAGGATGTGTTCCTCGCCAAAGCAGATTTAGCCAGTGCAGAGGAACGACAACGCCAGGCAATGGGTGCTTTCGATCAATCAGTTCGTAGCCTTGAGGTCATGCTGGGCCGCTATCCTGCTGCCGAACTGGAAGTGCCTCGTGAGTTTGTTCCTGTACCTCCCAGCATACCAGTCGGTGTCCCATCAGAACTGCTCGAGCGACGTCCGGATTTGATCTCAGCAGAGCGACAAGTAGCGGAAGCCTTTCAACGAATTCAGGTTGCAAAGGCCGCAAAATTACCCAGTATTTCTCTAACGGCTTCAGGAGGCAGCTCTAGTAATGAGTTGTTTGATCTTATTGGCGCAAGCAGTGGGTTTTTCTCAATTGGCGCTAATTTTCTCGCATCCTTAGACGTAGGAGGGGAGCTGCAGGCGCAGGTTGAAATTGAAACTGCGCAACAGGAAGCCGCGCTGGCAGCCTATGGGAACACTGCATTACGTGCTTTTAATGAAGTTGAGTCCGGCCTAACCAGCGAAACGCTATTACAGCAGAGGGAGTCGTTATTAGCTTCTGCCGTTGAGAATAATGAGAATGCTTTAAAGGTTGCTGAAACCCAGTATGAGTTTGGGCAAGTTGATTTGCTGAGTGTCCTGCAGATGCAGACAAGAGCTCTTAATTCACAAATTTCGCTAATTAGAATAAAAAATGCACGACTAGCACAACGTGTTGATTTACACCTCGCCTTAGGCGGTGATTTTAATCAATAGACGCAATAAAAATCCTAATTTTAGGAATGAATCGTGGTTACTAAGGACTATTCAATGAAATACCAGCTTCAGAAGAAGCTTGTTTGTCTATTAACCTTTCTCGCGGCCATATTCTGCATGACAACGTCGGTACAAGCTGCCTCCTATGCGAAGGTCTTTAAGAAAGTTGATTCAGCTGTCGTGGTCATTCATTCGCAGGAAAAAGCTCCGGGGGCCTCGTCTAATCAAGCAACGATGAAAAGTTTAGGCACCGGAATGGTTGTTTCAAAAGAGGGGCTGATTATGACGGCGGCTCACGTTGTTCAAATGAGCGATAAGCTGATTGTTGAGTTTGTTGATGGGGGGAAATTTCCAGCTCATGTTGTCTCTTCTTCCGTCGTTGCAGATGTATCACTAATCAAGCTCAATCAGCTTCCCGATCAATTGCACATAGCCAAGTTAGGTAACTCCGATAAAATCGACATAGGTGATGAAGTTTTTGTGATTGGAACACCTTATGGGGTTAAACACACCTTAACGGTTGGTCACCTCAGCGGTAAACGTTTGGCGAGTATTTTAGGACCACAACTTGGCGAAATTGAATTTCTGCAAACCGATGCCGCTATTAACAAAGGTAACTCTGGTGGTCCTTTATTCAATAGAAAAGGCCAAGTCGTAGGTATTGTGAGCCATATTAAGTCGGCTTCCGGTGGTAGTGAGGGGTTAGGGTTTGCGACATCTATAAATGTCGCACGCAGGTTGTTGCTAGAAGAAAAAGCAGTTTGGACAGGACTAGACATTATTCCTATTGAAGGTGACTTGGCAGCAGCATTAAACGTGCCTAGCGGAGGCATGTTGGTGCAGCGTGTCGCCAGAAACTCATTGGGCTATTTTCTTGGTTTGCGAGCAGGTAAGTTGCCCATAACGATTGGGAATCAACGAATTTTGATTGGCGGTGACGTAATGCTTTCTCTTAATGGCATACAGCTCAATGAAACGGAAGATGCGTTAAAAGCTAGGGATGAGTTGATAAAACTTCCCTATGGTTCTCGAATTGATGTTGAGGTATTACGGGCTGGGCAAGTTAAAGCTCTGTTTACCAGTAAACAAGAGAATCTAAACGTTTTGCCGTGAATAGTTAACGTTAAAACTGTGTTCTTAACCATTATCGAATAATTAAGAGATAAAAGTGATGATTAGGTTTGTAAGCTGCATAAAACGGAAACAGGGCATTACACCTGAAGAGTTCCAGAGATGCTGGGATGCCCCTCAGTTTCAAACACATATCAATAATATTGCTGGTGTACTTAATGCAATTAGAGGTGCTAAATATCGAACACTTCATGTTGAGGCAAATTCGCTGGCCCGACAGTTACGTGAAACTGATGTTGAGCCTTTTGATGGCACAATTGAGTACTGGTGGAAAAGTGCTCAAGAGTTTCAGGACCGTATTACAACGCCAGAAGTTGAATCTGCTTTAAAAGAGATGAAAACATTTCAAGAGTCATTCGTTGATAGCGCCAACTGTTCAGTATTCTTTACAGAGTTCGATGATTAGTTAGGTAAGTAAAAGCCTTAAGAAGAAGTTAAATGTGCCGATTTTGGACGACCAACTAAAGTAGGAAACATTTTAATGATTTTTCAATACAAATAAATATTTTTGATTATCCAAGTAAAGTTGGAAACTAGTTAGCGTTTTTTTATGTCCATACCGTCTCGCGTGCTGAATCGCTATAGGTCAGTGTGATTCATCAAGAGGGGGTATTACCGGAACTTGTAAGGCAGCTATCGACCGGTTGAGATCACAATCCAAAGCAGACATTAGAAGCTAAAGAACCAAAAATGCGTTGATTTCGGAGTCCATCTGCTGGCTTTAAATAAAGGTAGAAAAACTTCACCGCATACCCAACCGTTCAAAAAAGAATCCCTCTTTAACTGAACGGCTGGTGCTTGTAATTACCTTATGTTTTTACGAACGTCCGTCTATGAGCAATCCGATAAAGAACAGGCAACACCAATAACGTCAAAAGTGTGGATGAAATAATGCCACCAATCACTACCGTTGCTAGCGGTCGCTGAACCTCAGCGCCTGTTCCTGTATTGAGCGCCATCGGCACAAACCCTAGGCTGGCTACCAACGCGGTCATTAACACAGGTCGTAACCGAATCATTGCGCCATCAATAATAGCTGAGACAAGGTCACCTCTTTCATGCCAAAGATCGCGTATAAATGCCAGCATTACCAAACCGTTTAGCACCGCAACACCCGATAGTGCGATAAAGCCAACGCCCGCGGATATGGAGAGAGGCATATCGCGTAACCACAGGGAAATGATGCCACCTGTTAAGGCCAGAGGAATGCCGGTAAAGATGATTAAGGCATCTTTTAAGGAGCCGAAGGCCATCACTAACAAGCCTAAAATGAGTGCAAGGGTGATTGGAACGACAATTGACAGGCGCTTGCTGGCGGATTCCAGTTGCTTAAAGGCTCCACCATAATCCAGCCAATAACCCGCGGGAATTTTCACATCTTGTTTGATACGAGCCTTAACTTCGGCAACAAACGATCCTAGATCCCGTCCTCTAACGTTTGCGGTAACCACAATTCTGCGCTTGCCGTTCTCTCGGCTAATTTGATTAGGCGCCGGGGCAATATCAAGGGTTGCGATTTCTGATAGCGGAACATAGCCCCCGTTGGGTAGTAGAATCGGCAGTGACTTTAAGCCTTCGACATCTCTGCGCGCGGGTTCAGGAAGGCGCACCACTAGGCTAAATCGCCGGTCACCCTCAAAAATTATACCCGCAGACTCTCCACCAATGGCCGCAGCAAGGACACGCTGAAGTTCGGACACGCTTAAGCCATATTGGGCAAGTGCCATGCGTTTGGGACGAATAGAAAGCATCGGTAAGCCAGTGACCTGCTCGACTCTGAGATCCGTCGCACCCTCAATAGACTCAACCACTTCTCGAATGGCTTCAGCGGATGCCAGCAGTTGCTCAAGGTTGTCACCAATAACCTTAATACCGAGGTCGGCTCGCACCCCTGAAATGAGTTCGTTAAAACGCATTTCTATCGGTTGTGTTAGCTCATAGTTATTGCCCGGTTGCTGAGCCACGGCATCATGTATTTCATTGGCCAACTCGGCATGTGTTTGATTGGGGTTTGGCCATTGTTGCCGCGGTTTTAGCATCACAAAGGTATCAGCGATATTGGGCGGCATGGGGTCGTTAGCGACTTCAGGCGTGCCGATTCTGGAAAAAATGGTTTCAACCTGTGGGAATACTTTGATGCGATCTTCCAGCAACGTTTGCATTTCAACGGCTTGCTCCAAGCCCGTGCCGGGAATGCGTATGGCCTGTATCAGAATGTCCTCTTCGTTGAGTTGAGGGATGAACTCAGAACCCAAAGTAGTGGCTAGCCAGCCGGAAATTACCACTAACATAACGGCTGCGAAGAGTACGAGTTTGCGACATTCGATGGCTGCCACTAACAAGGGTTTATAGAGTGATTTTGCCGCGATAATAAAGCGGCTTTCCTTTTCGCTGACTTTGCCACTCATAAACAAGGCTACCGCTGCGGGAACGATAGTCAGCGAGAGAATCAATGCCGCTATTAATGCCATGACAACGGTCGCCGCCATGGGGTGAAACATTTTCCCTTCCACGCCGCTGAGTGAAAACAAAGGGATATACACCACCGTGATGATGGTCACGCCAAACAAGCTGGGGCGAATGACTTCATTGGTGGCCTCAAAGACGAGGTTGAGTCGTTCCTTGAGTGGCAACTTAACGCCAAGGTGGTGCTGAGCTTCGGCAAGTCTGCGAATGGCGTTTTCAACAATGATCACGGTGCCATCAACAATAAGGCCAAAATCCAACGCCCCAAGACTCATCAGGTTGGCAGAAACACCTGTTTGCACCATGCCAGTGATGGTTGCCAACATGGCTAACGGAATAACCGCTGCGGTGATGAGGGCCGCACGTACGTTGCCAAGCAACAGCAGAAGCACAACCATGACCAGCAGGGCGCCTTCCACCAGGTTTTTCTGTACCGTAGCGATGGCCTTATCAACCAAGGTGGTGCGATCGTAAACGGCTTCAACCTTGGTGCCTTCGGGCAAAGATTGCTTGATTTCTTGCAGCTTCGTGGCAACTGCTTGTGATACTGCCCTCGAGTTTTCACCGACTAACATCATTGCGCTGCCCATCACGGTTTCCTGCCCGTTACGAGTAGCGGCGCCAGTGCGTAGCTGTTTGCCTATAGCTACTTGCGCGACGTCGGAAATTTTGACCGGTACGCCATTAATATTTTTTACAACGACCTGTTCAATGTCGGTAATCGTTTGTAATTGCCCCGGCGACCGAACCAGCAGTTGCTGGCCATTACGCTCAATATAGCCCGCACCACGGTTATTGCTGTTATTACGCAAAGCAGTCGTAATGTCGGCAATGGAGGCTCCAAAACTCAGCATTTTCTGAGGGGAGGGCGTGACATGGTATTGCTTATCAAAGCCGCCAATGGTGTTAATTTCGGTGACACCGGCCACCAAAGCCAATTGTGGTTTGATAATCCAATCCTGTATCTCGCGTAATGCTGTCGCATCATAAGGGATTCCGTCTGGCTGAGTCGCATTTGGCAACGCTTCGACGGTGTACATGAAAATCTCACCCAAGCCTGTAGCGATTGGCCCCATGGTAGGCTCAAGCCCAGCAGGTAAGGTGCTTTTGATGACGCTCAAACGTTCATTAATCAAACTGCGGGCAAAAAACAGGTCCGTGCCCTCAGTAAAAATGACCGTGACCTGTGATAAACCGTAGCGTGACAAAGAACGTGTATGGGATAGGTTCGGCATACCTGCTAACGCCGTTTCGACCGGATAAGTAATACGTTGCTCGGTTTCTAAGGGCGTATAGCCCGGTGCTTTAGTATTGATTTGCACCTGCACATTGGTGATGTCTGGTACCGCATCGATAGGCAGCTTTTGATAGCTCCACGCACCGACACCCACCAAGACTAAAACCAGGGACAGCATGAGCCAACGTCGCGCAATAGAAACGCGCAATAGTGATTCAATCATGAGTGTTATCTCCTAGTGTTGATGTGATGCGCCGGATTTTTCAAGATCGGCTTTAATCAGGTAACTGTTTTCAACCACGTACTGATCACCCGCGTTAAGTCCTTCAAGAACCTGAGTGACGGCACCATCGGTGACCCCTAAGGTGAGGGGGCGGGCTTCGTAGCGAGTGCCTGCCTGGATAAACACAACATCCTGCTCGTTGACGGATTGCAACGCCTGGTTATAAACCACCAGTGGTACCGGCGTTTGCTTGATGATCACACGACCAGCAAGTAATAATCCCGGCGCCCATTGTCCGCTGCTGTTATCCAGAGCAACTCGCGCGCGTAAAAAGGGCTGGGCCGTATCGCTGGGTAACAGGTTGGAGATAACGGATTCCGTTTTCAGATAGTCAGAAGAGATAGTGACTGGTTGGCCCACAGAAACGTGCTGAGCCTGGCTAGGGAAAACCTTAAACTCAACCCAGGTTTTGTCATAGTTGGCAACGGTTAGCAGGGCTTGCTGTTGTGCCTGTTCGCCGGGATTGCCGTTTCGATTTGTGATGATGCCTGAAAGGGGAGACGTTAAGCTGTAACGCTTCAGGCTTTCATTTGACTCGACTTGCGCCACAATATCGCCCTTTGTGAGCTTGTCACCAATATTGCCCTGGATTTTAATGATAGTGCCGGGGAATCGTGCGCGGATGTGACTGACGCCACTCGGGTCAGCGACTATTTTTCCGTAAACCGTGATGGTTTTATTGATGTCACCTGAACTCGCTAATTCACTTTTTATACCGGCCTTGGCTGCAATGTCAGAAGGGATTTCAACACGACCTTCATAAGAATCAAAATTCCATTGATAGTGCTCGCCAGCAGTATTGAGTGTGACGCTAATATCAAAGGAATGGGGTGCGTTCACGGTTTCTGTGCTTAACCAGACGCCGTTAATCGGTGTGAAGTTGAGCGCATTAACTTGTCCGTTCAGGCGTGTTAACTCAACATTCAGTTGCGTATTTTTATCATTAACAGGGGTGTCATTTCTGGTTACCCATGCGCGGAAAGCCGAGGCGTCTTGCTGCTCAATAAACAGTAATTCAACGACGGTGTGTTCGCTGGATAGCAGCTTGCCACCATGGGGGCCTTTTTCGCTTTCCATGTGATTGCCGTGTTCATCGCCATGTTCGTCGTGCCCGTCACTTGCTTCAGCAAGGCGGGTATTCATGGCACTTAAAAGTAGCGCGCTAACAAACGCTAAGGTTACAAATAGAGGGTGGGAACGTCTGAGTGTCATTGTGATAATCCTAAAAGTTCTTTGCGTGGCTGATACTGTGATGCAGCCAAGGGTTCGGCGATCAACTGTTCTATCTCAGCGCCATAGCGCTGACCGGCTGATGCTGCCTCGATTAAATTGCGGCGAGCGGAGAGCACTTCTTGTCTCACGGTTAAGTAATCCAGATAGCTGTACCGACCCAGTTGATAGGCTTTTTGCGTTTCCTTTAGTGCTTGCTGCAACGAAGGGATAATGCTGCTTTGCAGCTTTTCTACTGTAAAAATTGCCTGCTGCCGGTTACTGAAGGCGCGATACAGCTGTGTATGTAGCTTTTGCAGCATCACGGTTTTGTTAATGAATACTTCGTCCCGTGCTGCCTTTGCTGCAACAACGGAACCAGCGTTACGTTTAGGCGAAAACAGTGGCAGACTAAATCCAGCCACGAGTGCCGTATCATCGCTGTCCTGAAATTGGCGGACGCCAACAGACCAACGAATATCACTGTGTGTTTGAGTTTTTGCCAACCGTACTTCAGCGTCTTTCAGCCGTTGCTGTGAGGCAAAAATTTGGAGTGCTGGGTTTTGTTTAACACGGGCATACAGCTGCTCAAATTTAGCGTCCTCACTAAACTCAAATAAGTTGCCCAGGGCTTTTGTAAATGACGGTTTGTTTTCTCCCCATAGGGCCGCCAAAGCCACATTGAAATAGCTCAATTGTTGCTTCTCAGAGGAAACGGTTAAGTTAGCTTGCTCCGCCGCAGCCTGCGCCCGCTTAACGTCAGCATCTGCTATCGCGCCAGCCTGAGCTCGTTTTTCAACTTCCGTGCGTGTTTCCTTCGCCATTTGAGAAGCATCAATCGCTAGGGTAACGCGTTGTTGCGCGGCTAAGACATCGACATAACGGCGAGTTACTTCACCGATGAGCTCCAGCGCATCAACTTGGCGCTTTGCTTTCAGCAAGGCGATACTGTTATCTGCAACTTGACGGCGGGCGTTTCGTTTATCACCTATCTCAATGATCGACGCTAAGGATAGTGTTAGCTCGGCGCTCCTTGAACCACTAAAATCGTCAGAGCCAGCAAAATTTTCTGCCTCAAAATCGAGTTCATAGGCGGGGCGTAAGCTCGCTGTTTTTTGTTGCGCATTGAGAGCAATGTTCCGAAATTCAAAAACCTTGAGAGAAGGGTTTTGTTCGAGCGTTTGCTGGATTGCAGTGGTCAGTGTTAGCGGATATTCACTAGCACCGGCGTTAACCGGTATTAATGAAAAGAGCAGTGGCAAAAGCCAGAATAGAGGCCGTCGCCGAGAGATGGCCAACCAGTTTGCACACGGGCATGACGCATTCGACTTATAAAGCATGTGTGAATCCTACGTTTAATAATGAGATAGACGCAGAGCGCCTTTACAGAAGCAAAAGCGCTCTTGGTATTATTAATGTGCGTAAGATTAGATTTTAGGAGGGCGTAATAACGAGGAGCCAGGGGCTTCAACTTGTGACGAATCGTACTCGACAAGCAAGGTGTCTGTAATGTCAGCAGGGGGCGCTAACGCAGAGTCAGACAGCATGATAAAGGCACAACAGTAGCAGTCGTTGCAGTCAATACATTCGGCGGCGGAGGTAGCGTCCTGATCTATCGGGATTTTTACAACGGATTCTTTGAACGTATCAAAAGGCTGGCTGACGTCACTATCTAAATCATGACTAATGGGAGCAGGGTTCTGCTCAACCAGGTGAAAATCTGCCATAGCCGTTACTGATTGCCCTGCAATCAGTAACATCAACAGAAAAGAAAGTAAGCTATGGCGCATCAAGTCATTCCAAATGGGATTAGGCGTTGGTTAAATGGTCAAAATTTTACAGGTATTCGCCCTTTGGCTCCTGAGCTTCAGGGTTTGCCTTGCTTGCTTCCTGAACAATATTAAGGGCTGAGTAAATAACGATAACGGCGATTAAACCACCAACTAGCCAATCAGGCCAAGCAGCATTTAACCAAAATACCAAACCGGCCGACACCAATACACCCACATTAGCCAGCATATCGTTGGCCGTCCAACTTCTGGCCACAGCTAAATCCCCTACTTACACTATTTCCTGTAATCTTTATTACAGGAAATAGTGTAAGTATATGACACCCTTTGTTGAATTAAAGGGATTATAGCCTTGAGTCCCACTGTGCAAGCATGGAGTCTATATCGTCATCTTTGTCACTTCCCGTTGCTGACCAAGATTGCCTCAGCAATGTTAATGTATCGATCACGTCATGTTTTGATGCCTTCTCCCGATTATCAAGCCACCAGAGAACAACACTCATCATCATGCCGACTTCGGCACGCGCAGCAATTAAAGGATTAATGCTCCGATTTACATTGCCTGCCTCAATACCTTTTTTGATTTGTTTGATGCGCATCTCGATAATAGGATCAAAAATATCAACGCCCTTCAGCAATTCGCTGGAATCTGTGTTTAAAGCAATGCGCATCAAGTCCCTGTTTTTCTCTGCAAAATCAAAAACCACAGAAATTTCTTCACGCTCAGCACTTTTTATTTGTTCTCCATAACCATGAACTGCAAATAAACCTGCTGCGAGCTTTCCAATTGCAGCGCGTAATATGTCTAAAAACAAAGTCTGCTTATCTTTGAAGTGTAAATAAAAGGTGCCGTTGGCAACCCCTGCATCTCGAGTAACAGCAGCAATTTTCATTCCGTGATACCCAAGCTTGGCAAAAGACCTAGTTCCAGCCTCGATCAACCTTCTTCTTGTTTCTGATTTAACTTGTTCCTTAACCGATGGGCTAACACCAGCGGCGTGATTATTTTGGCTATCATCTTCCATTTGTATGATTTGACCTTTCGATTTGAATTACAGGTAATTGATTTGGCAAATAGTCTCATAAAATGAGAGTTATTTCATCTTATGAGAGATATCTCATCAATGCTTAGTGAGGCGTTCCTCATAAGATGAGAGACATCTCACTAAGCTATTTTAGAGGATATGACAGGTAGTGTGCACTTACATCGAGGCGCCCTTTCGTTTTCGGCATTAATTTGAAAAAAGAGAAAAACATAAATCGAGAAAGTAATTTCAATTAATAACGCCGCCCGTCCTTCACCCTGAAGATGCAATTCCGTAAACTAGGCTAAAACTAAAAATAAACTCTCTACTGGGAATGCAATGGAACACGGAACGATAGCTTTCTCTTTCTTCTTAATCTTCAGCGGAGCTGCAGTTCTTGCTTCCATTGCGCTTTATACTAGGCAGCCTCTTTTGGTTGCCTATATAGCCCTTGGCGCAATCCTTGGCCCATTTGGCTTTGGCCTTATCACCAATACAGACCTGCTAACCGATATCTCCAAAATCGGCATCATCTTCCTGCTATTTTTATTAGGGCTGGATATGCAGCCAAAAAATATGCTGCTGATGGTAAAAAAGGCGACCGGTGTGGCGCTGCTGAGCTCAGTTATTTTTGCTGGAACAGGTTACCTATTGGCGCAGGCGTTTGGTTTTAGTCAAATGGAAAGTTTGGTGATTGGCATCGCTATGATGTTTTCCAGCACGATCATTGGCATCAAGCTATTACCCACCACCGTGCTACATCACCGCTATACAGGTGAATTAGTGGTCGGTTTATTACTGCTACAGGATTTAATCGCTATTTTTGTACTGTTGGTTCTCTATAATCAAACCGGAGAGCCTTCGGTAATGCGATATCTGTGGGCTATTGCTTCATTACCCATATTGGTGAGTGTGGCGATTGTTTTTGTTAAATACATACTACTACCCCTTATTCAACGCTTTGATCGTTTCCAGGAGTACATTTTTTTAATCGCTATTGGTTGGTGTTTGGGACTTGCCGAACTTGCCGAAGTAATGGGATTGTCGACTGAAATCGGCGCATTTATCGCCGGTATTGCCGTGGCGACCAGCCCTATTGCACAGTTTATCGCCATCAGCCTGAAACCTCTGAGGGACTTTTTCCTTATTCTGTTTTTCTTTTCTATCGGCGCTAGCTTTAACCTTGGTCTACTTAGTGAAATCATTATTCCCGCAGTTCTGCTGGCGGCTCTAGTATTAGTGATAAAACCGGTTACATTCCGGCTACTGCTGGCGAAGGTCAGCGAATCAAACAAGTTGGCTTGGGAGGTTGGCTTTCGGCTTGGCCAGATCAGTGAGTTTTCTTTGTTGATTGCCTATATTGCTACCAGCATTGCGCTGATCGGTGAGCGGGCTTCTGTGCTGATTCAAGCTACAGCCATTCTTACCTTCTTGGCCTCCTCCTATCTGGTTGTGTTCCGCTACCCTACTCCAATTGCTGTTTCGGATGATTTAAGGCGAGATTAAACCACTAAATTTCAAATAATTAGACAAGATATCTAAGCTAAAGGTTAACTATTGAGCTGGAGTGTCTGCCTTAATCCATTGCCCGACAATAGAACGCTCTTGCTCAGTCATTTGGGTTTTATTCATGAAGGGCATGGTTTGAGTATCAACAGCTCGGGCACGAATACGCGCCGCTGATTTTTGTATTTGCTCCAAACTATCAAACATGACATTGCCGGGGGCAGCCCTAAATATGTCGTCTGTAGGGCTTGCTGAGTGGCATGTGGTACAGCGTGTTTGAATAATATCTATTGCCGTGGCGGCATCAACCACTGCTTGAGGCTCACTAGTTATTGCTTCGGATTTACTGGTGCTTTCGTCAGTTGATGAGCCGCAGGCCGTTAGTGATGCAATAAAGAATATATACGATATTTTTTTCATTGTTGTCTCAAGAGTTGATATTTGTCGGCCACAGAATAAGTTTTCTATTGCTAGATATAAAGAGAGGCACCTCAATAAAATTAATTACGGTTATCAGAAAGTAATATCTTTGCAGATTGTATAAGTTGACCTAATAATGATAGAGCTATGCTCCGTTTTTATGGCGATGGCCGTCACTCAAATACACCCAATCTGGTTTATAAAAAAACTATGTCTGAATTCATTGGCCTACCAAAAGATAGCCGCTTATATATTATCGATGATAAAGGTGTTGTTTTCAGGCTCATTTGCCAACGACTATACAGCCTCAACACTTTCGCAACATTTTTATGGTGCTGCTTTGAAGAGAATGAGAGCCTGGAGCAAGCCGAAATCCGAGCAAAGGAAACCTTTGATGCTGATATCTCCGTAATTAAAGCCTGGATAGCAGAAGCAATCGAAAATTGGTTTTTAATCGGCCTGTTAGGCGAAAGTATACCCAGCGAATCAAAAGATGATTTAGCGTGGGTGACTAACCTAACAGATGTAGCGCATGCGCCCTGCTTTGATGAACGCGAATGGCAAAAGATTCAACACTATCGGTTATCAGGCTGCGATATTGCCGTTTACCTACAAAACTCCGAGCATGCTGAGCCTATCAATTCAGTAATAGGTCATTTATTGGTAGAAGACAATGCAGTCGAATTCTGTGATAGCGAAATTCATGTATGCCTATGCAATAATCAGTTTGTTATCTACCGAAATCGCCAAGCTGTTGCTCAATTTGATAATCCCAAAAGTATTCCTCCGAGCGTAAAAAGTATCGCCCTGCAGGAAGCCATTGATCATTATGACTACCAATTCTCATTCCACTCTGGAGTTATCTCAAATGGTGAATCATTGGTATTGCTCTCAGGTATGGCGGGGGCTGGAAAATCTACTTTAACAGCAGGTCTGATGCGCTCAGGACTGACCTACTATTCCGACGAAGTCGCCTTGCTGAGCTCAGAAAATCAAGAAATCAGACCATTTCCCATTGCCCTGTGCAGCAAATCAAGCGCATGGCCGGTGCTATCTCCTCTTTTTCCTTTGCTGGATGAGCTACCTGTTTTTGATCGGCTGGATGGAAAGTTCGTCCGTTATATGCGTCCGGATGTTGAACCTTCAGACCGAAGTTATAACCAGGCCCTGCCGGTTAAAGCGTTAGTTTTCCCGCGTTACAATCCAGACACATCAAGTCAGTTGATTTTGATTGACCGTGTTACGGCTCTGCATCACTTAATGGATGAGTGTTTATCCATTAAGACGGCGTTAAGTTTTGATATTGTTGGCCGTTTAATCGACTGGATTAACTCCGTTGAATGCTACGAGTTGCCAAACAATAACTTAGAAGAATCAGTCGCGTTAGTTAGTGATTTGATGTGCTAGATGAGCCGGATTTTTTAAAGACATGCTTGTAGAGCTTCCAAATTGGCAGAGCTAAGCCGTCATGACAAATTTTCACCAAGTAATAAGCTGGAAATAATAGTTCTGGAAGTTTAATTAAATTGAAATGTAATTCGCGCGGCGTGATACATGTCCGCCAGACATAACCTGTCTTATCTATCCAGCGTTCCCGAAGCCTAAAACGGTATATCGATAACCGAAAATCAGGAGGGGGGATTACTGTACCGCCTAACAATTGATTTAAAATAGGTTTAGCCAACCTGATCACCTGTTTGTCAGTATGCTTTTTAAGTAGCTCTAAGTCGCCAACAGGCACCGCCGGAAACAGTTGCTGTAAAATATAAAGTGCCAGTGCAGTTACTCTCAATGTGCCATTTTCTTTAGCTCGCTGCCAAATGATCGGCCAGTTCAAATGCGGGTGAGCCTGAATAAAAAAGGCCAGGTCGGCAAGCCATTTGATTTTGTACCAAGCTTCTTTACTGCCATGCAGGCACAAATACAGCAACTCATCCTCGGGGGCCAAGTGAGAGATTCGCTTGCTTCCCCACTCTTCGCTTAATTTGCGTTGAAACAGCCCTTTGTAGTCAAAATCAAAGGCGAGCGTACTGGCAGTTAAGGCCCAATGGAGCTCAACCACGACGTGATCAGATTCGCGTTGAAAAACATCCTGCCCACAAAAATCCCAGAAACTATCCAGTTGTCTGCGATTAAGGCCTGTCGTACAGCATACAAACCCTTGAGATAGCAAAATAGCGCTAGCTACATCTCTATGCTCTCTTTGTATAAGAATATCCAGATCCCAGAAACTTCTTAGACCCATATCGCCATAAGCAACATGACTTAACCATGGTCCTTTAAAGGAGATAACGGGTATTTTTTCTTGATATAACGCGTCGAGCAATATCAGCAAGTCGTCACAACGGCGCTGGTTATCTAATCGTTGGGATATTACAAACTGATTAAGTGCATCCTCGATGTCCTGGGGAAAGAAACCTGGAGTGCAGCCTTTTGGTACTAGCGCAAGCAAGGCAAGCACACCATGCTCAAATGCATCCTCTATGAAGGTTGTCCAATCACTAATGGCTAAAACTTTGCCGTCATAATCAGCAGTGCTTACTGCTACAGAAGGTGTATTTTTTTGCTCAATCGCAAGGTTGACGAACGCCAGTAAATCAGGTTGAACCTCGTTTGAAGGCAAGGATGAGAACCTCGTGGAAGAATAATGCGCCCACACCAATACGATGTAGGCCTTCTATACACTGACTAATTACTCAAAAAACAAGTGTTGTTAAAAACAAGCCATATGAAATAACGCGCTTTATCTTAATTAATCTTCCGTTGATGGTGGTGGTTGTGTAGAGCCTGACGCAACCTGCGCTAAGGCTGGTGTTGATACCGCATTCAAGATTAACCCTGCTGCTGGCGCGGTAACCGCTAAAGCACCGGCTTTCTTTAAAAAAGAACGACGGCTTTCATCTGCCTTTCCAATTTTCTTATCCATGGGTTTCTCCTAGGGATTAGTGAATTTATAAATTATGACTATAGGGCCATAATTATATTACATGTACACAGATGCAAGTAGCTGGCCAAGTAATTAGCAGTTAAAAATCAACTGGTTATAAATAATTTGTGGCAGTGTGTAAAAAAATCCGACATAAATCTTTCGAAAACAACCAAATAATACTCGTCACTTACCCTATTCTTAAAGCTGAAACTAAATAGACAATAGATTAGATTATGCATTTTTTCAGTAACATAGTGTTTATCTTTAGGAGGTCAATTAACTGGTTAGCTTGTACGGTTGCTGACATAGTATTATTAGGATTAACGTTACAAGCACTTGGTTTTCAGTCATAAACGTCAGAGACGTTGCCTTGTCATCCAAAAAAACAAATCTAATGAGTAAATATTTTAAGCTAGTTCTATTACTTTTCTGTATCACTGGTAGCCTGAGCAGCTGTTGTGGCAACAAATCAAGTGGTGCTGATCTTAGTCGCTATAAAACAGGAAGCTTCGCACTGCCCAATGCTGACGTATTTACCGTTTATATTGCAGAAACATCTAGCCAGCAGTATTTTGGTTTGAGAAAAATAAAAGTCCAAAACTTTGATGCCCGCATGGGTATGCTGTTTCCTCAAGATCAAATGCTAATAAGACAATTTTGGATGCCGGAAACCTTCTTTGATTTGGATATCGTTTTTATGGATCAAAATTTTCTTATTCTTGATATACACCGTGCCCTGAAACACTACCCTTTCAAAGCAAAACAAGGCGAGGTGCCGATGTCCAGAAAAGTTTTAAGCCAGCATGTTTTGGAAGTTAAATCTTACTCATCTCTGGCTAGCCGGCTCCAAATTGGCATGAAACTGGCCTTTACTGTGAATTAGATATTTGTATTTTGGCAAAAGAGCCTCGTAGCTCAGCGAACTTATCCAATAAAAATCGCCGTAGGTTTAACCTTATAAGTCTAATACCAACGTGCCTTTAGCACGCGAACAACAGGCAATTATCACATCGCCGGCATCCTTTTCCGGGTCGGTTAAATAGTAGTCATGATGCTCAATTTGACCTTCAACCACCTGGGTCATGCAAGTGCCGCAGACGCCCTGTTCGCAGGATACAGGAATGCTGATACCCTTCTCTTCCAGTACTTCGGTAATTGATAGGTCTTCTGGAATATCAATCACTTGTCCGGTACTGTTAATAATTACCTTAAAGCTCAAATCATTCTCGTGATCTTCATTCACGGTAAAATATTCACGGTGGATAGCTGTTGGATCCCAGCTTGAGGCTGCATCAATTACAGCATCCATAAAGCCCTGTGGTCCGCAAACATAGAGATTTGCTCCCTCAGGTTGGTTGCCGACTAGCGAGGGAATATCTAACAGTTGCTCTGCACCAGCATCATCAAAGTGGAATTTCACCTTATCACTAAAATTGCTGTTTTTAATGAGTTCAACAAAAGCCGTGCGGTTTTCATTTCGTGAGCAGTAGTGCAGTTCAAACTCTTTACCTAAGCTTTGCAGGCGTTGCGCCATACTCAGCAATGGCGTGATGCCAATACCTCCGGCCAATAAAATTAAGCGTTCAGGCGCTTCCTGCAAATGGAAATGATTACGTGGATGGCTAATCTTAATGAGATCGCCCTGCTTCACTGCACCATGGATTTCCAGTGAGCCACCACGGCTATTAGGGTCGCGAAGAATACCCAGGCAATACCTGTGTGTCTCTGAAGGATCATTCCAAAGTGAATATTGACGCAGATTTCCCGTATTGGGTAAATGTACATCAATGTGAGAGCCAGCTGTGAAGGCTGGTAAATCATTTCCGGCTGGATCAATCAGCTCAAGAGTGATAATGCCTTCGGCTTCCTGAGTCTTGTTTGCAACTTTTACGGTTAACAGCTCGGTGGTCATTTATAACGCTTCCTGATGTGAATTTAGCAATAACCTGAAATTACACCATTTCTCATAGAATAGTAATTTCTCAGCCTGAAAAAAAACAACCCCGGCACAGTGACTGTACAGGGGTTGTAGATCTAACTTGCTAGCAAGAAACGATTATTTAATCGTTTCGATACGCAGCATGTTAGTTGTGCCAGGAACACCAAACGGTACACCGGCAGTAATCACAGTTTTGTCACCAGACTTAGAGAAGCCTTCGTCAACTGCTTTAGTCAAAGCAAAGTCAACCATTTCTGATTGCAGCTCAAACTTCTCACTGTACAGTGGGTAAACGCCCCAAACGAGTGACAGGCGACGCGCTGTTTCATGGCTATGAGACAGTGACAAAATTGGTGCTTCAGGACGCTCACGAGACGCTTGTAGCGTTGAGAAGCCAGAAGTCGTGTAGTTAATGATTGCAGAGATATCCAGCAGTTGAGTTGTGCTCTTCAGCGCAAGGCTGATCGCGCTTTCAACCGTTGGCTCATAAGCTGGCTCAGTTGTGTCTAAACCTTGGTAGTACAAAGGATCAGATTCAACTTCACGGATGATGTCTGTCATCATTGTTACGGCTTCAACGGGGAAGTCACCAGAAGCTGTTTCAGCTGACAACATAACCGCATCAGCACCTTCATAAACGGCGTTTGCAACGTCACTTACTTCAGCACGAGTTGGACGTGGCTTGTCACGCATAGATTCCAGCATTTGCGTAGCAACGATAACTGGCTTGGCATATTGACGACACAGCTTGATCATCATTTTTTGCAGGCCTGGTACTTCGTGTGCTGGCATTTCAACACCCAAATCACCACGTGCAACCATTACTGCGTCAGTTACCTTAACGATTTCTTCAAACTGCTCAACAGCTGAAGGTTTTTCGATTTTAGCAACCAGCGTAGCGCGGCCAGCAATTTTTTCTTTGGCAGCGATAACGTCAGCAGGCGTCTGTACAAATGACAGCGCAACCCAATCAACATTTTGGCTAAGGCCAAATTCCATGTCGATCATGTCTTTTTCAGTCAGAGGGTTAACTTTGCCCAAGTTGCCAGGCATGTTAACGCCTTTACGCTCACCCAGTTCACCACCAACAACAACTTCAGTAACAACGTAGTCATCAGCTGCTTCAGTGATAACCAGAGTCAGGTTACCGTCATCCAGGAATACCTGTGAACCTACGCCCAGAGAGCCGATAGCTTCAGGGTGTGGAAAACAAACACGCGTTACATCACCTGGCGTTGGATCCATATCCAGGGTGAATTTTTCGCCGTTTACTAAGTTAACGGGGCCGTTAGCGAATGTACCAACGCGGAATTTAGGGCCTTGAAGATCCATCAAAACGCCAACAGGCTTGTTCAGTTTCTCACCAGCTTCACGAACCCATTTGATACGCTGAGCGTGCTCGTCATGGCTGCCGTGGCTGAAGTTAATACGGAATACGTTTGCACCGGCTTCGATCAGCGCGCAAACCTTTTCCAGGCTTGATGTTGCTGGGCCTAGCGTAGCCAGGATTTTAGTATGGTTAATTGACATAAATTGGGACTCAAGAAGTAATTAAAATAGCTCGGAAATCATTTACGTTGGTACGTGTAGGACCAGTGATGATCAGGTCGCCCAACTGTTTGAATACGTTGTAACCATCGTTGTTATCGAGCATGGCGTGTAAATCAATGCCGGCATCAATAGCGCGCTGGAAACTTTCAGGTGTCAAAATCGCACCCGCATTATCTTCGGTACCATCGATACCATCGGTATCAACCGCAATCGCATGAACACGCTCTTTACCCTTAAGGCTAACAAGCAAGCTCAGCATGAACTCAGCGTTACGACCACCCTGCCCGTTACCTTTAACGGTAACAGTGGTTTCACCGCCAGACAGAATCACGCAAGGTGATGGCAGTGGTTGACCGTAGTTGATCACTTGCTCAGCCATGGCGGCATGAAATTTAGCAATCTCGCGAGATTCACCTTCAACACAGTCGCTTAGGATGATGCTAGGCAGGCCCATTTCTTTACAGGCTGCCGCTGCGGCTTCCAGACTCTTTTGAGGCGTGGCGATCATGTGAAACTCATTGCCTGCCAGACGTGCATCGCCAGGCTTAACGGTTTCAGCTTCAGGCGAAGCTAGCCAGTCACGTACGTTCTGAGGAACGTCAAAACCGTAACGGTCGATAATCGCCAGCGCATCAGCAGATGACGTTGGATCACCAATGGTTGGGCCAGAAGCGATCACATCGGGATCATCACCTGGCACATCGGAAATACCCAGTGTCACAACACGTGCTGGAGCACAATGAGCGCCTAAACGACCGCCTTTGATGGCTGACAGGTGTTTACGAACGCAGTTCATTTCCGAAATGGTTGCGCCAGATTTCAGTAGAGATTTATTGATTTGCTGCTTGTCGGCCAGTGTCAGGCCTGGAGCAGGCAGAGCCAGTAATGAAGAGCCACCACCAGAGATCAGGCAAATAACCAGATCATCTTCTGTCAGGCCTTCAACAGACTCAAGAATGCGTTTAGCAACGGCTTCACCAGCTCCATCAGGAACAGGGTGAGCAGCTTCAACCACTTCGATAAAGTCAGTGTCCAGACCATGATCGTAGCGCGTTACAACAAGACCAGACAGCTCGCCTGTCCAGTGAGTTTCTAGTGCTTTAGCCATGGAGGCTGCTGCTTTACCGGCACCAATTACAACGGTACGGCCTTTAGGCTGCTCTGGCAGGTAATCCTGCATAACTTGCAGCGGGTCAGCTGCGCCAACGGCAGCCTCAAATAAACGATTTAGCGTATCACGTGGATCCATGACCTTCCTTATTTTTATACCGTCGGAAAAAGTGGCACAGAATACACTGTATCTCAGCTGATTTCAAAGTCAGACATCGTTTCAAGTGCTCTAATTAGGGCTGAATGATCCCAATCTTTACCGCCCTTGGCCGCGCAGACATTAAAGAGTTCCTGAGTGTTTGCCGTGTTAGGCAAGGCAACACCCATTTCCCGAGCACCATCAAGCGCCAAATTAAGGTCTTTCTGATGCAGGCGAATACGAAAGCCGGGATCAAACGTGCGGTTGAGCATGCGCTCGCCGTGTACTTCAAGAACTTTAGACGATGCGAAACCGCCCAGCAGTGCTTCACGAACTTTGGCTGGGTCGGCCCCCGCCTTTGCGGCAAAAACGAGTGCTTCACTGACCGCCTCAATATTCAGGGCGACGACAATATTGTTAGCCACTTTGCAGGTTTGCCCGTCTCCGTTTTCGCCGATAAGCGTGACGTTTTTACCCATAAGTTCAAATAACGGCAGTGCGCGCTCAAATGCTGTTTGCGGACCACCAACCATTATGGTCAGAGTAGCGTTTTGGGCGCCCACTTCGCCGCCAGAAACGGGGGCATCAAGGTAATCACAATCTAGTGTATTAATTTTTTTGGCGAAGTTTTTTGTTTCTAGCGGACTAATTGTGCTCATATCGATGACTAACTTGCCAGAAGACAAACCAGCAGCCAGTCCGTCATCAGCAAATAGAACAGCTTCGACATCTGGTGTATCTGGCACCATGCAAATAATAATTTCTGAGGCTTCAGTAACCGCTTTAATGGTCGGCAAGGCAATTGCTCCTGCGGCAACCAACTCGGCTCTCGCCGGGCTGCGATGATCGGATACAAACAGTTGATGCCCGGCATTTTGCAGATGCTGCGCCATTGGAAAACCCATAATCCCAGTACCAATAAAGCCAACTTTACTCATTATCTCCAACCTTAATAATTAATCACTTAAACGAATTCCGGCGCCAAAAGGCGCCGGAAAATCTACACTAAAATAACATTAATATCAAAGTGTTATGCCGCACTCTTTAATCCAGCCAAGGCCATCTTTAGTGTATGCTTCTGGCGTATACTCGCAGCCAACCCAACCGTCATAGCCAATTTTGTCTAAATGGCTCAGCAGGAATTTGTAATCAATTTCTCCTGTGCCCGGCTCATGTCTGCCAGGGTTATCGGCAATCTGAATATGTTTAATTTTATCTAAGTTCGCTTCAATGGTTGGCGCTAGATTTCCTTCCATAACGTCCATGTGGAAACAGTCGTACTGGAAACTAAAGTTAGGACTATTTACTTCATCGACTAGCGCAAAACCCTGTGCACTGGTGTTTAGGAAAAATCCTGGCATCGACGTGGTATTAATCGCTTCAGCTACTAACCTGATACCTTCGCCCTGCATTTTATCAGCGGCATATTTCAAATTGGCGACAAGTGTTTCATGGGCCTGCTCTTCACTTACGCCTTCAGGCAGCAAGCCTGCCAGCGCATTAAGTTGGCTGCAGTTTAGTGTTTTGGCATACTTAATACCCAAATCAACACCTTCTCGGAATTCGTTAACCCGGCTAGGATCACAAGCTATACCGCGATCTCCGCCACGCCAATCACCGGCTGGCAAATTGAACAGCACTTGCGTCAAGTTGTGCTTTTCCAATAAACCGGCAATTTCATTGGCGTCACGGTTGTAGGGAAACAGGTATTCAACGCCCTTAAATCCAGCCTTAGCCGCAGCTTCAAAGCGGTCTAGAAAGTAATATTCAACAAACAACATGCTTAAATTCGCGGCCAATTTTGGCATATTCAACCCCTTAATTACTGACAAGTTAATTATAAAAAATCTAATTGATCAATCAACTGATTTATTCGTACCGGACGTATATTAACGCGAGAAAAATGGTTTTAGACTTGTTCTAGATCAAACAACCAACATTTCCTAAACGGATAGAATATGACGGATAAGCACTTTATTAATGCTGATAGCTTACAGCAGGATTCTTTTGAGCTCGCGGCTAAGATTATGCAAAGCGATTTTCGCCCCACTTTTATAGTTGCGATCTGGCGTGGTGGCGCAGCTATTGGCGCAACGGTTCAGGAGTTGCTGGCCATTTGTGGCTGCCCAACCGACCATATCGCAATCCGCACCTCGTCTTATCAAGGTATTGACAAGCGCAGTTCTGAAATCCATGTGCATGGTCTACATTACCTAACCAATAAACTTACCAATGAAGACCGTGTATTACTGGTTGATGATGTTCATGATACGGGGCTCAGCCTTGCCGAAGTTATCAAGGAAATCCACAAACAGTCCCCACAACCCCCTCGGGAGATTCGTACAGCAACCTTGTATTACAAACCTGATAATAGCCAAGTCGACTTTAAACCCGATTATTTCCTTCATGAAACAAGCCAATGGCTGGTTTTTCCCCATGAACTGGACGGGCTGAGTCAGCAGGAACTAATCGAGCATAAACCTGGCATTGCTGCTATTAAAGACTGGCTGGTCTCTCACCAGCAGCAAAGCTAATCCGGTGATAAGTAAAGCGTTAAGAGTAAAAGCGCATTTTCTGCAGACGGTCCCACCAGGTCAGCAACAGCCGATCTACAGTGCTGTGCATGCCCATTGAAAAGCGCTCCTGAAGCGTCTTTTTGTATTCATAGCTGACCATATATACATCGGCATTCTGGCAACTGTCCACCAGATACTCATCACTGGTTTTCAGCTCATCCACCAGCTGCTTTTCCAAAGCACGTTGACCAAACCAGACTTCGCCAGTAGCGATTTCGTCCATATCCAGTTGAGGGCGATTTTCCTTCACGAACTCCTTAAATAGCTCATGGATATCTTCCAGGTCTTCAGTAAATTTTTCGCGCCCTTTATCGGTATTCTCGCCAAACATGGTTAAAGTGCGTTTATATTCACCTGCTGTCAGCGTTTCATAATCAATATCATGTTTTTTCAACAGGCGATGGAAATTAGGCAGCTGCGCCACCACACCAATTGAGCCCAGCACGGCAAATGGCGCGGCAAGTAACTTATCGGCGACACAGGCCATCATATAACCACCACTGGCGGCCACTTTATCAACACAGATGGTTAAGGAAACCCCCTTGTCCTTGATACGCTTCACCTGTGACGAAGCTAAACCGTAGGCATGCACCATGCCACCACCACTGCTCAGGGTTAATACAACCTCATCGCGTTCAGGGTTGATAACAGACAGCACGGTAGTGATTTCCTCGCGCAGGCTATCCACTTCGCTGGCTTTTATATCACCATCAAAATCAAGTACATAGACACGTTTCTTAGAATCATCCTGTTCTTTATTTTTGGCTTTTTTCTTCTCTTCCTTGGCCTTTTCCTTAAGCTGTCTTTTCTTTTCTTTGTGCTGCTGTTTGCTCGCTTCCTTACCTTCAGTAGCATCCTTCAGAGCTTCAGCCATGCGTTCAAGTTCATCATTAAGATGGGTGACTTCAAGGTGCCCATGCGGCTGATTTTTCTGCTTCATACCCATGGCAATTAAGCTGCCAACAACCACTAAAATAGCGATTACCAAGGTAACCACTTTCGCTAAAAACACACCGTACTCACCAAAAAATTCCAAGACTGCTTCTCCTATATCGCAGAGTCCATCATATTAAGCGCATCATCATAATTGAGTTATCCGGTGACAGGTAGCATAAAGAAGTGGATATCAGCATTTTGACGACACTTTTTTCAGGTTATGATTAGCCACTTGCTTTGCAATTGAGCTATAAATAAAGCACTTTAAAGTAGATTCCTATCAACACTTATATTTACAAGGGAGAATCCTGCATGCGCTTTATCAAGCCCATGATTTTTGCAACCTGTTTGCTGCAGCCACTGCAGGTTTTTGCCAGTACTGATAGCTTCCTGGGCCCTAAACGCCAGTGCAGTGTTGTAAATGGTGTGATTGAATGTGTCAGTCAGCTCAAGATTTCGCCCGAAGAACGTGGACAATCCCTCTATAATCAAACAGAAAAGCATGGTCCATTACTGGGCTATGGAAGCCCAGGCTACAAGGACGTCAATCCCGTTTCACAGTCATTATCACCGATACTCAAGGCCGTAAAAATCGTCGCGAAGTTCGTATTAAATACCTTGAAACAGCTGACGCAGGAAACAAACGCCTGCTGGTGTTCGATAAACCGCTGGATTTAAAACGCCATGCCCTGCTGACTGTCTCTTACCCAGAGAAGAAAGACGAGCACTGGGCCTATAACCCGGATAATCAGCAAGTTAAGCGCTTGTTATCAAATAATGCGGCCACTCCTTTTTCCGGAAGCGAATTCAACTTTGAGGATATAAGTTCACAGGATTTGGAAAAATACGACTACCGATTTGAACGCAAAGATGAACTCGATGATGTTCCAGCCACCGTTGTCAGCCGATTTCCAAAGGATAAAAACTCTGCGTACGAACGTCTCGAAACCTGGATTGACGCGCAGACCTTCCTGATCCTAAAAATTGATTATTATGATCGCAGTGGTGAGTTGCTTAAAACCCTGACAGCCTCCGATTACCAGTTATTCGCTGACAAATATTGGCGCGCCAAACAGATCAATATTAAAAATCACCAATCTGGAAAATCCACACAGCTGTTATGGTCAAACTATCAGTTTGATACCGGATTATCGGAAAAAGACTTTTCGCTGACAAGCTTACGCAACGTAAATTGACGCTCGTTTTATTCTTAAATCCCATTGGACGTCGAACGGGATGACAGTCGACCAAACGCCCCGATATAGCATTATCTTTCATGGCGAGTTAGTCGACGGCGTCTCACGTAAATCAGCGCTAGATAAGCTTGCCCACCTTACAAACCTTTCAGAAGAAGAGCTGCTAGACTGTCTTTTTTCTGTAAAACCTGTCATCGCCGCACAGGCAGATAGTTACCAACTCGCTGATCAATTCCAAGAACAGTTTCGTCAGGCAGGCCTTGAAGTTTCTACGCAGGCTTATGATCAGAGCCATGATGATATCGTTAACGCTGACTTAAGTTTTGGGCACTACGCGCCACTTGAAACGCAATATTCTCAGCCTAATTTTATCCTCAACACACCTACGTCCGTCTCATTAAAAAAGAGCGACATACAGCAGAAAAATGGCAAGTATCGTGTAACTTTCAACGGCTTATTGCGCGATGGATTTAACAAGACTCAGGTGATAGATAACCTGTGTTCTCTAACCAACAGCTCTCAGCAGGACGTGTTGGAAAACATATTCTCAGCCGTCCCGGTTATCATTTGCCAGACTGACAACAATAAATTGGCTCAAGCTTACCACCAAGGTTTTGAGCAAACGGGGCTTAAGGTCTATTTGTTGGCTGAGGAGTGGTTACCCAACCCGGAAACAGTCCCACGCAGTTACTTGTTGATTCGTGATGACAAACCTTCACCGTTACCAAAAAAGAAAGTACAGCGCTTCACTTACACCCTTTACGGGCTCGCTGTACTGGCTTGTTTATGTTGGTCGTTAATTTATATGGCTATCGATAGTTATTTAAAAAAAGACATCGAACAATCGATTCAGGTTCAGCTTGTGCAATATAAGACGGTAGAAAAAGTCATTGCTCCCGCTCCAACCAAGAAACCTCAACCGATTAAAAAAACAAAGGTTGTAGAAAAAAAAACCTTTCAAAAGAAAGCGGTAAAACCTGTTAAAAAACAAAAGCCGCCAGCGGAACTTCCCCTCCCGCCCAAAGAAAAAACTGTTCCTGTCAAAGAGCAAAAAAAGGTATTAGAAAAAGAACATAAGAAACTGCAAAAACTTAAAGGGGAATACGACCTGCAGCTACTTAACTGGTTTGCACAGTTTCAGCAGCAGAATCCACTTGAAAGTAAATACGTTGAGGGTGAGATCACTCTACGACTTACCATCTCCCGAGACGGTAAGATTAAAAAAATTGAAGTATTGAAAAGTACCTCCGAAGAACTGCAGCGTATTGTTGTAATGCAGCTGCGTAAAGCCAAAACTGTTCCGGGCATACCGATGAAAATAACCGGTTCTGAATACGCCTTCGACCTGCCTTTGCGGTATCAGTTTCAGTAGTGCGCCATGCAACAAATACCCCCCACTGAGACCATTGATTTTTCTAAGCCTCAATGGGGTTGCTTTTAAGCAGCCTTCCAAGCTACCGCAATAGCCGTGTTCAAATCAGTTTGCTGTTGTGTCGACAGGTCATCCAGGCTGGTCGGTTCTCCAGCACTGAATGAAGCCATCGCGGCTACCAACTGATCAACTTGATTGGCTAGCAATACTTGGCCGCTGGCATGTGCCTCATCCAACTCATAAGCATCGCCCAAGTACCAGTCATCAATCCTTATCTGGTCATTGCTGCCTATATAATCGATGGTTAGGTCATTGCCTGTTTGGCTAAACCAAAGTTGATCATGTGTAATGCCGGACAACTCCAGCTTATCGGTGTCTGTTGTAAATGAGGCTGATTGATTTTGAATGGTATCGCTGTCATCGCCTAGATTGAACAAATAAGTGTCAGAACCTTCACCACCCGTTAGAGTGTCGTTGCCGTTGCCTCCATTGATTCGATCATCACCCGTAGAACCAATAATGGTGATGTGATCACCATCACCGTTCAGCTCTTCAATACCCATGAGTGCAACATTGCTCACATCGAGAACATCGATCGAAGAATAACGCATGGTTAAGATGTCATAGCCGTCATCGCCATCAATCGCTTCAATGCCCGTCAGGCTACGAATACCGATGGTGTCATCTCCCGCACTACCAACAATCGTGTCGTGGCCGTCGCCGCCATTGAAGTGATCCGATCCATGGCCTGTACCGGTCACAGTAAAGGTATCGTCTCCGGCACCACCTTGAAGATTGTCATCGCCCGTGCCACCAACAATGTAATCATCACCGGCTGTCCCAATAATCGTGATGTGATCGCCGTTACCGTTCAACTCCTCAATACTCGTCAGTGCAACATTACTCACGTCGAGAACATTGGTCGATGAATGACGCATCGTTAATATGTCATACCCATCACCGCCATCAATCGCTTCGATTCCCGTCAAGCTACGAATTCCGATGGTGTCATTTCCCGCACTACCAACAATCATGTCGTACCCGGCACCACCATTGAAGTGATCCGTTCCATGTGTTGTGCCCGTGACACTAAAGGTATCGTTCCCAGCACCACCTTGAAGATTGTCATTCCCGGTGCCACCGACAATGTAGTCGTCACCAACAGAGCCAATAATGGTGCTGCGATCTCCATGGCCACTTAGTTCATCAATATTCGTTAGCGTTATATTACTAGCGTCCAGAATATCACTTGAAGAATAACTCAGCTGTATCTTGTTATACCCTTCTCCGCCATCAATCGCTTCTATGTTAGTTAGACTGCGTATTTTGATAGTATCATCCGCGCTGGTACCCAGGATGATATCGTGTCCCTCTCCACCATCGTAGGTCTTCGATCCGCTGGTGATTGCAGTGAACTGGAAGACATCATCGCCTGCCGCACCTGATAACACATCACTCCCTTTACCAAGCACAAACGTATCGTTGCCAGCTGCACCGATTAAAGTATCACTGCTATTAGTTCCTTCAATTATCTGGCCTGTGGGTGCAGGGGTAATTGTTAAATTAACTTGGGCGTTAGATGTGCCATTACCATCAGACAAAGTGTAATCAAAGCTTGCAGAACCTGAATATCCAGCATTCGGCGTGAAGGTAATTGTGCCGGCCAGGATATCCAACACAGAGGTACCATTGGCAGCATTGCTCACCGCAGTGATGCTCACCGTATCACCATCCACATCACTATCATTGGAAAGCAGGTCAGCAACATTCAATACAATCGCGGTATCTTGCAGCGTGGTGGCTGTCTCATCAACAGCCACCGGCGCATCATTCACAGCGATAATTGTCAGATTCACCGTGCCGGTGTCACTGGAAATGCCATCGGAAACGGTATAATCAAATGAGGCTGGGCCGTTGTAATTGGCGTTCGGCGTGAAGGCAATCGTGCCCACTTGAGCATCCAGGCTCACTACACCGTTCTGGGCATTGGTAACACCGGTAATACTGAGAGTATCACCGTCAAGATCGGTATCATTTCTCAACAGCTCGGACATACTAATCAAAACCGCTGTATCTTCAGCCGTTGAGCCTGTGTCATCACTTGCCACTGGCTGATCATTCGCTGCGGCTACCGTGACATTCACGGTGCCGGTATCGCTCAGCTCACCGTCGGTTAGGGTGTAATCAAACGAAGCCGGACCATGGTAATTGGCATCCGGGGTAAAGGTAATAGTGCCTGCTACGGCATCTAAAATCACTGAGCCATTCGCCGCATTGTCTACTGAGGTAATTGCTAATGAATCACCTTGGGCATCAGTGTCGTTTGATAACAAGTCAGCAACGTTAATCACCAATGGGCTGTCTTCGTTTGTATTAACAGCATCGTCTGTTGCCTCAGGAGCAGTGTTAGCCACTTCAGTCACGTTAATGGCGACACTACCTGTCGTACTAGCGCTACCATCGGACAAGGTGTAATCGAAACTTGCTGGGCCTGAGTACCCTTCTGTCGGCGTAAACGTAATCGTACCAGCCACGGTATCCAGTGCTGCCGCACCATTGGCTGCGTTGCTAACCGTAGTAATACTCAGCGAATCGCCATCCACATCACTATCATTGCTTAACAGATCAGTAACATTCAGCACCACTGCGGTATCTTCTACCGTGGTTGTTGCATCGTTAACAGCCACGGGGGAGTCATTGACTGAACTGATGGTCAGGTTCACCGTGCCGGTGTCACTGGCTGTGCCATCTGAAACGGTATAGTCAAACGAGGCTGTACCGTTGTAATTGGCATCCGGGGTAAAGGTAATGGTGTCGGCCACAGTATCCAAGACAACCGACCCGTTCACTGCACCGCTGACCGAGGTAATGGACAATGCGTCACCATCTACATCGCTGTCATTGGAGGTCAGATCAGCAGCATTGATCACCAACGCGCTGTCTTCAACGGCATTGACGGCATCATCTGCTACCACCGGTGCGGAGTTAGTCGCTCCGGTCACATTAATGGCAATATTCCCGGTCGTACTTTCAGTACCATCGGACAAGGTGTAATCGAAACTCGCCGGCCCTGAATACCCGTCAGCCGGGGTAAAGGTCACCGTACCTGCCACGGCATCTAGTACTACTGTGCCATTAGCCGCATTGCTCACCGCCGTGATGCTCAGTGCATCTCCATCCACATCACTGTCATTTGACAGCAGGTCAGCAACATTCAGAATCAGCGCCGTATCTTCTCCTGTAGTCGCAACGTCATTAACCGCCACAGGGGCATCATTAACTGCCGTAATGGTTAGGTTCACGGTGCCGGTATCGTTGGCCGTGCCATCCGAAAGGGTATAATCAAATGAGGCGGGGCCGCTGTAATTGGCGTTCGGTGTAAAGGTAATCGTGTCAGCTTGAGCATCGAGGCTGACGGTGCCATTGGAAGCATTGTTGACTGCAGTAATACTCAGCGTATCACCGTCAAGGTCGGTATCATTATTCAATAGGTCGGCAACATTCAGCACCACCGCGGTATCCTCAACGGCAACAGGGGCGCTGTTATTGCCTCCAATCTGAAGATTAACAGTCCCTACTCTGTCATCAGACCATGTCCCCCTCCCGTCCTCAACATAGTATCCAAATGAAGCTGCCCCGGTATACCCTTCGTCGGGAGTAAATGTTATTACACCACGATGGATATCAATACTCACTTCACCATTTACGCCACTAAAAACCTGACTAAGCAACAACTCACTATCAGGGTCTATATCATTACTTAACAAGTCCGCCGCATTAATAGTAATTGGGCCCACACTTTCAGAAACAACATTGTCATCAACAGCAACGGTAATATCGTTATAAGACTTCACATCAAGTCTAACTGCTGCTTTTTGCTGAGTACTACCATCGCTAACCGTATAATCAAAAGAAGCTGTGCCGTAGAAGTTCTGTTCAGGTGTGAATGTAATTATCTGTGTCAGATGATTAATTTCAGCCACCCCATTAACCGAATTAGACACACCTAAAATGGTTAACCCATTACCACTATCATTATTTAACAGATCAGCAAAAGTTAAAACTGTTTGCTGATCTTCCGTGACGTAGCCTCCGCTGCCATTACTGGTGACTTCATCATCTGTAGCTATTGGCGTAGTAGCTAAAGCTTCAATGTCCGACGTTGATAATGTAACTACAACCCCTCCATCGTTAACCTTGATAGAGTCAACGCTACTCCTAGCCTTTAAAACATCAAGCCCCCTCACACCCCAGTTTTTTATTCTAATCTGATCGGCATCATTAATTACAATCTTCAGATCTAACCCGTGCAGTTCGAAAGTCAGGTCTGAAAGTTGAATAGCATTGTCAAGCTCAAGAGTATCTGAAGCATTTGTAAGGACAGCATCGATAATTACATCTCTTCCATCCCCAACTGCATAGCGGTACGTGTCGTGTCCGGCACCACCTTCTAAATTATCATTCCCCAAACCGCCTATGAGAATATCGCTATAGTGATAGCCAGACCTGTCATTACCTTTTAAATGGTTATCAAGATCATTCCCAACAAGCGTGCCCCATGTAGCGCCCTTTAGCACAAAGTTTTCCACATTCGAAATCATGGAAAAGTCATGCGTTCGATCTCCTGCATCATACAGCTCGAGAGTATCTTGTCCTGCATCTTGAGATTCGATAACAGTCTGACCAAATTGGATTTGGTACAAATCATCTCCTCGTCCGCCTTCCAACGTT